>Ga0307486_1000472_pt1 | contig 36786 bp, 35 predicted proteins | sample CBIW02metaG_FD_203663 | JGI IMG/M metagenome (GOLD analysis project Ga0307486, IMG submission 203663) | Sea-ice brine microbial communities from Beaufort Sea near Barrow, Alaska, United States - CBIW 0.2 | ecosystem: Environmental > Aquatic > Marine > Coastal | place: USA: Alaska | collected... | reverse complement strand
GGGTTCCTCAATTTGAATTGCCGGAGGAAGTGGAAATTTCAACCGTATTAATTCCGGAAGAACAACCAAAGATCTTTGAGGGAAACAATCCGGGCAAAAAAGGTGATCTGGATGCTCCGGGCCCTGCCTTTCACGAAAAATCGGAATTAAACCAAAAAATTAACCTCGGCGGTTCTTATCGCCGGGAAATTGCTAAAAAATACAAAAAACCCAAAACCAGGGGCGACAAAAATTACAACAAAAGGAATAAAAAATAAATAGAACCAGACAAAAGAATATAGATAATAGATAAAAGACTTTTTAAATGTCGTCACCTTGAATATTATTGAGTTTGAAATAAAAGGTTCAATTGTGTATCCCGCAAAATCAGAGGTTAAGTATTTAAACCGCAATTGTATTTAAAACTAACCATAAACCACAACAATAAACCACAAACCACATTTGCATAGTTTACAAAACGAAAAGTTAAGCATTGGTGTAAAACTTATTGGTGCCGAATTGTGCAGCATCAAAAAGATCAAAACCGGAACCGAATATATCTGGCAGGCAAATCCCAAAATTTGGGACAGCCATGCACCTAATCTTTTTCCGATCATCGGAGCTTTGAAGAATGGAGAATTCTTCTTTAAGAACAAAACATATCAATTACCCAAACACGGCATACTCAGGAATAACGGCAATATTGAACTAAAGGAGAAAAATCCTGATTCCTTAATTTTCAACCTCAAATATTCAGAAGAAACTTTAAAAAACTATCCCTTCAAATTCAATTTTGAAATTATGTTTCAGCTAAAGGAAAAAATCCTGACTGTTTCCCATAAAATGGTGAATTTAGATGATAAAGCTATGTATTTCTCTGTTGGTGCACATCCGGCTTTTAATGCTCCCATATATAAAGGAGAAAGCTATGAAGATTATTATTTGGAATTTGACCGGAACCTGGATTTGAATACCTGGTTGTTGAATGAGGAAGGATTGATCTCTTCGCAAACCAGAACTATACTCCGGGACGATAATAAAATCAAACTTCACGGGAATTTATTCGACAAAGATGCTTTGATCTTTAAAAACATCAAGTCTAAAAAAGTGGCTTTAAAGAGCAGAAAATCGGGAACAGTTTTGTTCGTGGAATATAATGACTTTAAAGATTTAGGCATCTGGGCGAAACCGGCAGCGCCTTATGTTTGTATTGAACCTTGGTTGGGATATGCGGATGTGGAGGGTACTACTCAGGATATAAAAGCAAAAGAAGGCATTATGGAATTAATGCCTTCTGAAACTTTTAATGCCTCTTACTCTATTACAATAGCCTAAGGCAATAAGATCTATAATTAACTTCTGTTTTTCTTTTTCGCTTCTTTTGCTGCGCGTTTTTCTTTTAAATTCAGCACCGGTTCTTTCTTAGCCGAATTCTTTGAAGGGGATTTTTCTTTTGCCATGATTTCTGATTATTTCATTTAATTATTTAAAAGTAAGAAATCTTATGATATCTCCACAAAAAACTTTTGAAATTTCGGATAGCCAGTCATAATTTTTTGGAAGATAATAAGCGAAAAAATCTTAAAACCTATATTTTTTATCCATAAGAAAGCCCGAAAACAGTGTCTCCGGGCTTTTTTTGAATATTGAACCTTGAATTTCTTAAACGTGCAATGCCCTGTCCCCGGTCGCGGCAAGGGCTGCTTCTTTTACAGCCTCGGCGTAGGTTGGGTGCGCGTGGCTCATTCTTGCAATATCCTCTGCAGATGCACGGAATTCCATTGCCGTAACTGCTTCTGCTATCAAATCTGCTACACGGGCGCCAATCATATGCACTCCTAAAACCTCATCGGTATTGGCATTGGTCAGTATTTTTACAAATCCATCGGTATCTCCACTTGCTCTTGAACGGCCTAAGGCACGCATCGGGAATTTTCCTTCTTTGTAATTCACGCCGGCTTCTTTCAATTCTTCTTCGGTTTTACCAACGGAAGCAACTTCGGGCCAGGTGTAAACAACTCCGGGAATTAAATTGTAATCTATATGCGGTTTTTGTCCTGCGATAACTTCAGCTACAAAAGTTCCTTCTTCTTCGGCTTTGTGAGCCAGCATCGCGCCGCGCACCACATCTCCAATAGCGTAAATATTTTTCACATTGGTCTGTAAATGCTCATTTACGGTGATCATTCCGCGTTTATCAATTTCCACCCCTGCTGCATCGGCGTTCAAACCATCAGTAAAAGGTCTTCGGCCTACAGAAACCAGACAAAAATCACCCTTCCACTCTACTTCTTTTCCTTTTTTATCATCGGCTTTAACAATAATCTCATCACCGTTTCTCTCAACTGCTTTTACTTTATGGCTCACGTGAAATTTAACACCCTGTTTTTTGAGCACTTTGGTCAATTCTTTTGAAAGAGCGGAATCCATCGTAGGGATAATGCGGTCCAGATATTCCACGACTGTTACCTCGGCTCCTAATCTTCTGTACACCTGTCCTAACTCAAGGCCAATTACACCACCTCCTATCACCACTAAATGCGTAGGGATCTCTTGAAGTTTCAGTGCCTCGGTAGAAGTAATAACACGTTCCTTATCAAGTTTGATGAACGGTAAGTTCGAAGGTTTTGAGCCTGTTGCAATAATGATGTTTTTAGCTTCGATGGTTTCGCTCCCACCTTCAGTTTTATCAATATTAATATGAGTGGCATCTTTAAAAGATCCTATTCCGTTGTAAACATCAACTTTATTTTTGTCCATTAAAAACTTCACCCCGCCGGTAGTTTGCGCTACGACATCAGCTTTTCTTTTCATCATCTGCTCCAGATTCACTTGTATTTCCCCGGGAATATCGATCCCGTGTTCTTTAAAGTGATTTAAGGCATCATCGTAATGATGTGAAGAATCCAATAAAGCTTTGCTCGGGATGCAACCCACGTTTAGACAAGTTCCACCCAAAACCGAATACTTTTCGATGATCGCAGTTTTCATTCCTAATTGTGCGCAACGTATTGCAGCCACATATCCTCCGGGACCAGACCCAATTATTACTACATCATATATGCTCATAAGTAAAATTTTAATGTTTTATTTTTAAACTGAATACAAAACTACAATTATTCCCTTCAACGTATTAAATTTCAGGCCTACAATTCAATTGCGGTGGTACTTTTTACCGGACTGATAATAAAAGTGCTTTGCGTACTTCCAATATGGTCCAAATTGGTGAGCTTTGTCAGCATAAACTCGCGATAGGCTTCCATATCTTTCACCAGGATCTTTAAAATATAATCGTATTCCCCGCTTACGTGGTAGCATTCAAGCACTTCTGAAAGTTTAATTACCTCTGCTTCAAATTTAATGATATAATCCTTGGCGTGTTGGATGAGTTTTATTTGACAGAACACCATAAAGGATTTATCTACATTGTCAGGTTTCACGAGGGCTACATACCTGGAGATTACCTTGTTTCTCTCCAGTCGTTTAATGCGTTCATAAATGGCCGTAACCGATAAATTCAGCAAATTGGAAAGTTCTTTATTCGTTTTTTTACTGTCCTGCTGAAGATTGTGAAGGATTTTTTTATCAATTTCGTCTAATTTCATATTTTTATTTTGCTAGTTGATTTTATTCAGAAGTCTTCTCAACTTCATTTAAAAACAAGTTTACCGGAGCCACAAAGTCCTTTTTTCCCGCTGATTTTCGCAGATTTAAAATCCGCAGATATTCGCAGAATTAATTAAATTGAAAAAAAATTTCCGGGTATTTGTCAATTCATTTTGAATAAATTTAATTTGCTGAAAATTTTTCGGTGAAAAATTGTTTTGGATGATAAATTTAGATTAATTATCAGCATTAATAAATATTATTAGATTTATTTTCCTAATAAAAGCATATCTATTGATATTCATTCTATTTCTCTATAAATTTGAATATAATCAAATCAAAAGTCATTATGAAATTCAAACCCGCAAATCAAATTCAGGATTTACAATATTTCGGGGAATTTGGAGGCGTAAACCCTTCCATTTCCGATTCTTCAACCTACACATTTCTTTCAGCAAAAACAATGTTTGACACTTTTGAAGGAAATGCAGATGGATGTTATCTATACTCAAGGCATTCTTCCCCATCCAATCTTTATTTGGGAGAAGCTCTTGCCGCAATGGAAGGCACTGAAACCGCAAATGTAGCAGCATCAGGTATGGGGGCTATAACCTCAGCCCTTTTACAGCTTTGTAAAGCAGGAGATCACATAGTTTCCAGCAGGACAATTTATGGTGGAACTTATGCTTTTTTAAAGAATTTCGCACCAAGGTTAAATATAGCTACCCGGTTTGTAGATATTACAAAGTTGGATGTTGTGGAAGCGGCAATTACCAAAAACACCAAAGTATTATATTGCGAATCTGTGAGTAATCCATTGCTTGAGGTTGCCGATATCGCCGGCTTATCCAAAATCGCCAAAAAACACGGGCTCACTTTAATTGTGGACAATACCTTTTCTCCGTTATCCATAACTCCTACAGAACTTGGTGCAGATGTGGTAATCCACTCTTTGACAAAATTTATTAACGGAAGCAGCGACACCGTTGGTGGTGTTGCTTGCGGGACCCAGGATTTTATCAATTCTTTGCGAAGTGTAATTGATGGTGCCAATATGTTGTTAGGCCCAACTATGGACAGTTTACGGGCAGCTTCGGTTCTTAAAAATATGAGAACCCTGCATATCAGGATTCAACAACACAGTAAAAATGCGATGTTCCTAGCCAAAAAATTTGAAGCCGACGGGTTTAGAACTGTTTATCCCGGACTTGCCTCCCACCCCAGCCACCAATTATATAAAAAGATGATGAACCCCGAATATGGATTTGGGGGAATGATGACAGTTGACGTGGGTTCTTTAGATAAAGCCAATGAATTGATGGAATTGATGCAGAAACAAAATCTTGGTTATTTGGCCGTAAGTTTAGGCTTTTACAAAACCTTGTTTAGCTCCCCGGGAACCTCCACTTCTTCTGAAGTTCCGGAGGAAGAACAAAAAGAAATGGGCCTTACCGATGGTTTGATCCGTTTTTCCATTGGTTTAGACAACGATATTGAACGCACTTATGAAATTATGAAAAAGTGTATGCAGGATGTGGGTTTGTTAAAATCTGAAAGGGCTTAGTTTATCACTAAATTGAATAGAAAATAGAAGCTTTTTTTGAAAATCAGTTTGAAAGGGAGGAATTTGTACTACAGATTCCTCCCTTTATATTTATGCCATCAGATGTCTTTCAACTGAAAAACGCTAAATCCTAACAAAAAACATTATTTCTTAAAATTATATTTCCCATTCTAAACTGAAGAAAAAATCATTCCGAAAATCGTTTTAACTAACTGTTTACAAATCACTTAAACAAGCTAAAAAAAGGTTTTTCCTCCATCTTGTAAACCTTGTTTATCGAATTGAGAAATCCCCCCGGGCAATAAAGGTTGCAAAATATGCCTTAAAATCGTAACATTACCTTCCAAAAAAACAGTGCTGAATGGAAGACCATAACAGATCCCCTGAGGATGACCCAATTATAGAAAACAAAGAATTGAATATTTGGGAAGCGCTTATTCCTGTATTTGCTTTAATTGCCATGCTTGCATTTAATGTGTATGTTTTTGGAGATGACGCATTGAGCGGTTCAAACCAATTTATAATGTTATTGGGAGGAGCTGTTGCGGCAGTTGTAGGATTCTTCAACAAAGTTGATTTTGACAAAATGATGGATGAAGTTGCCCGGAACATTCAAAGTACGGCAGGGGCAATTTTAATACTGCTAATGGTGGGGGCTTTGGCCGGGACCTGGCTTATAAGCGGTATTATTCCGACCATGATTTACTATGGTCTTCAAATTTTAAATCCGACCATATTTTTAGCAGCTTGTGTTATTATTTGTGCCGTAATTTCCGTAGCTACCGGAAGCAGCTGGACCACTTCTGCAACCGTAGGTATTGCGTTGATAGGAATTGCGGAAGCCCTGGGAATATCTGTTGGAATGACCGCCGGAGCGATCCTTTCAGGGGCTTATTTTGGGGATAAAATCTCTCCATTAAGCGATACGACAAACCTTGCCGCTGCCATGGCCGGCACCGATCTCTTTACCCACATTCGGTATATGATGATAACTACTGTGCCAACCATTACTTTAACCCTGCTAATATTTGTGATAATTGGCCTCAATTTGGATGTTTCCGGTTCAACCGATACAACCGCGATCCTAAATTCCATAGAAACAACTTTTACCATTACACCCTGGTTGTTTTTGGTCCCCGCACTTGTAATCTTATTAATCGTTAAAAAAACATCTCCTTTAATTGCGTTGTTAGCGGGTACTCTTCTGGGAGCAATCGCTGCCCTGGTTTTTCAGCCGGGGATCGTGGCACAAATTGCAGGAACAGAAAGTTTGGATTTTATAAGCGGATACAAGGGAATTATGCAGGCCATTACCGTAGATACTGCCATAATTACGGATGATGAAAAATTAAACGATTTATTCTCTTCCGGGGGAATGGCAGGAATGCTGGGAACCATTTGGCTAATACTTTGCGCGATGGTATTTGGTGGAATTATGGAAGCAATTGGGGCTTTATCAAGAATTAGCACAGCATTATTAAACCTGTTTCATACCACTTTTGGATTATTTGCAAGTACCGTTTTTAGCTGCCTGGCACTTAACGCCACCGCATCCGATCAATATCTCGCTATAGTTGTCCCGGGAAAAATGTTTGCAAAAGCCTATAAGGATAAAGGCCTTGCACCGGAAAATTTGAGCAGAACCCTGGAGGATTCAGGAACGGTAACTTCCGTTTTGGTGCCATGGAATACCTGTGGAGCTTATCATAGTGGCGTATTGGGTGTGCCCACGCTTACATATATAGGCTACGCTTTCTTCAATTATTTAAGTCCGTTTATGACCTTGCTATTTGCAGCCTTCAGTATAAAAATAAAACAACTTTCTACTAAAAGTGCTTAATATTAATGACATAGGAATTGAAAAATTATCAATATAGATTATTCTTATCATTTATTTAAATCGTCATAGTCAAATACTATTAAATGATAAGAAATTAAAATTCCATTATCTTCCATTAGCGACTTCTTTCTTTACTTTTGTGTCAGAAAATAAATAATAATTTAAAAAGTTAAATATGTCTATAGTAGGAAAAAAATTTCCAGATTTAAGCGTAAACGCAATGAATGAAATGGGAGATACCTTCAAGTTAAATATTCTTGAAGAGGCCCAAAAGAACAAGAAAAAAGTGTTGTTGTTCTGGTACCCAAAAGATTTCACCTTTGTTTGTCCCACAGAATTACACGCTTTTCAGGACGCATTAAAGGATTTTGAAAAAAGAAATGTGATGGTTGTTGGAGCATCCTGCGATACTGCCGAAGTTCATTTCGCCTGGTTGAGCACCGCAAAAGACAATGGTGGAATTGAAGGAGTTACCTATCCTATTCTTGCCGATTCAAACAGAAATCTCAGCTCTCAATTGGGAATTCTTGACATTACCAATGAACAATACGACGAAGAAACCGGAGCTTTAACTGTAGATGGCGACAATGTTACTTACCGTGCCACTTACCTTATTGATGAAGATGGTAAAGTTTTTCACGAAGGTGTGAATGATATGCCACTTGGAAGGAACGTAAAGGAATTTATACGGTTAATTGACGCTTATACCCACGTACAGAAAAACGGCGAAGTTTGTCCTGCAAACTGGGAAGAAGGAAAAGAAGCCATGACTGCCGACCGCGAAGGAGTTGCCTCTTATTTGAGTTTAAACTAAAATAATTATTATGGCAAAAGATTTAGAACAAGATAATTTAAGCGAAATTGTTGCAGATAACAGCATTGTTGTGGTTCAATATATGGCCGGATGGTGCGGGAATTGCAGATTGATGAAGCCAAAATTTAAAAAATTGGCCGGTGAAAATGCACAGGCGCTTTTTATGATGGTAGATGCGGAAAAATATCCGGAATCGCGTAAAATGGCGAATGTAGATAATCTCCCTACTTTTGCAACCTTCAAAAACGGAAGTTTGGTAAACCAGGTTCAAACCAATAAATTTGAACTATTAAAAAATTTAGTAGATGAAGTTACCGGTAATTAGACATTTACAGCGCAATAACGACTCTGAAAAATTGCAACATACCATCGAGGTTTTGGAAAGTTTTACCGAACACCGTTCAGTTTCTGAAGAAGAGATGGATGTAATTGGTGAATTGATCACCAATTTATGCGGAGCGGTGGAAGTTCACAAAATGATTGAAGAAGGGGCCTCCGAAATGGATGCTGCAAATAATTTTGCAAAAAAGGTAATAGGATCAATAGATCGTTAAAACCTTATTTTTTTTTACTGAGACATCGGCTGTTTTAAAATTAAAACAGCCGATGTTGTTTTATGATAATTTTGGTAATTCCTTGCTTCATAAGCCTTAGATTTGGCATATCAAATGAAAAAATCAATTGCGATGTCACAAATAATGTTAAAAGATAAAAAAATTAATACCTACGGAAGCCTTCCGGAAACCGGAGAAAAAGCCCCACATTTTGAATTGGTCCGTGCCGATTTATCCTCAGCAACTTTAAAAGATTTTAAAGGGAAAAGAGTGATAATGAATATTTTTCCGAGTATTGACACCAATGTTTGCGCCACTTCGGTTCGAAACTTTAACGAACGGGCCACAAAATTAAACAACACCACAGTGCTTTGTATTTCCAGGGATTTACCCTTTGCCCAAAAACGATTTGTTTCTGACGAAGGATTGGACAATGTCACCAATCTGTCAGATTTCAGACAAGGAGATTTCGGAAAAGATTACGGGGTAGAAATGATTGATGGGATAATGTCGGGATTACTTTCCAGAGTTGTAATTGTTTTAGATGAAGAAGGAAAAGTACTCCATACTGAGCAAGTGCCTGATATATCACAAGAACCAGATTATTTGGCAGCCCTTAAAGTATTGCTTTAATGAGGAACAGTTATCTTGGTAAGCGACTAAGAGGTGGCGGATATGCCATTAGAGGTGCCTGGATCTTAATTAAAACAGAGCACAGCATTCAGGTCCAGGTAATAATTGCGATCCTTATTACTCTTGCAGGATTATATTTTGATATTTCCAAAACAGAATGGATGTTTCAAATACTTTCAATAGGTCTGGTTTTGAGTACTGAAGGCTTAAACACTGCAATTGAAGGGATAGCCGATTTTGTTCAACCAAATTTCCACGCAAAAATAGGATACATTAAAGATGTGGCCGCAGGAGCGGTGCTTTTTGCAGCTATCACTGCAGTTCTGATAGCGATTTTTATTTATATTCCATATATTTTTCCGAGATTTCAATGGTAAAAAAACAATTAAAAAAAATAAAATTCAAACTTCTAACTTTTTAAAGCCCAACATATTTAATAAATAAGTTGGGTTTCTTTTTGAGCTAAAATATTTAAGAAAGGTCTTAATACAATTAGAATATTAAAAAAAATAAAGCGTTAGATTTAGATATTTAAAAGCAAATACAAATCATTGCCAATATTGAGTTTCTTTTCTCTATTTTAGACAGATGCTTATTTGTATTTTTGCGAAAATTCCCCTTAATATTTATGGCCATTAAAAAAGCCCCAACAAAAAAAAATAGCAGCTCCGGGATTAAAAAACCGGGGTTTAAATTTACCCGGCAGCAAAAAGTTGTTTTAGGCAGCTTTTTAATGTTATTGGGAATCGCCTTGATTATCGCTTTTATATCCTCTTTATTCAACTGGCAAGCCGATCAAAGTACGCTTCAAGAATTTGGAAACCGGGAAATAGTTACAAAAAACTGGCTTAGCAAGTTTGGCGCCACTGTAAGCGATTTTTTTATACATAAAGGTTTTGGCCTTGCCGCATTTATTCTGGTCGCACTAATTACGGTCTCTGGAGTTTATATGTTTTTTGGTTTCAAATCAAAAAACCTCTTCAAATACTGGTTTTGGGGAATTTTAATGATGCTTTGGTGGGCTGTATTTTTTGGTTTTTTTTCTGAAAAATTGCTGGGTGGCCGGGTCGGTTTGGAACTGAATGATTATTTGCAGGATTTCATTGGGTTTACGGGAACTATTTTACTCCTCACATTCCTTTTTATAGCCTATTTATCCATCAGGTTAAAAATTACCCCTGAGTTGATTGGGAACTATTTCAAGAACAAAAAGAAAGAATTCCACGAAGATTTTAAAACTTCCCGATCTGCTTCCACAATTACTTCCGAAGAAAAAGATTGGGTAAGTAAAACCCTTATTGAAAAAGAACAGGCTTCTCCTACTAAATCTTCCATCGAAGACAAAACCAATTCAGCAGAAAAAGAAAAAACAGCACAAACTGCAGCCATTCCGGAGGAAGAAGTGCAAATGGAAGTAAAAACTGCCGAAGAGGAAGAAGTTGATGATTCCCTAAGCAAAAAACTGGTCAGGGATTTCGGGGAATTTGATCAAACCCTGGAATTAAAAAATTACAAATGGCCAACCATAGAGCTTTTGAAGGATTATAACCTCAATGGTGGCGGGATTACCGTAGATCAGCAGGAACTGGAAGAAAATAAAAACAACATAGTTTCGACTTTAAAAAACTACAAGATTGAAATTGCGCAAATAAAAGCCACAGTTGGGCCAACTGTTACCTTATATGAAATTATCCCCGAAGCCGGGATCAGGATTTCCAAAATCAAGAACCTGGAAGATGATATCGCACTTTCCCTTTCGGCCCTTGGAATACGAATTATCGCTCCAATTCCCGGGAAAGGAACCATAGGAATTGAAGTTCCAAATAAAAATGCCACTATAGTTTCTATGCGTTCAGTGATTGCCTCCCCAAAATTTCAAAATGCTGAAATGGAACTGCCATTGGCCCTGGGAAAAACAATTTCCAATGAAACCTTTGTGGTAGATCTCGCCAAAATGCCGCACTTGTTACTGGCAGGAGCTACAGGACAGGGGAAATCTGTTGGCTTAAATGCAATTCTCACCTCTTTGCTTTACTGCAAACACCCCGCAGAAGTGAAATTTGTTTTGGTAGATCCTAAAAAAGTAGAATTAACGCTCTTTAACAAGATTGAACGCCACTATCTGGCAAAATTGCCGAATTCCGGGGATGATGCGATTATTACTGATAATACCAAAGTAATCAATACCCTGAATTCGATGTGTATCGAGATGGACGATCGCTATACCTTGCTAAAGGATGCAATGGTGAGAAATATCAAGGAATACAACGCCAAGTTCAAAGCCCGGAAATTAAACCCGGAAAATGGCCACAAATTCCTGCCTTATATTGTTTTGGTGATAGATGAATTTGCCGATTTAATTATGACCGCAGGGAAAGAGGTGGAAACCCCTATCGCACGTTTGGCCCAATTGGCCCGGGCTATTGGGATCCATCTTATTATTGCAACCCAACGCCCATCGGTGAATGTAATTACAGGGATCATTAAAGCCAACTTCCCGGCAAGGATTGCTTTTAGGGTAACTTCAAAAATAGATTCCAGGACAATTTTAGACAGTCAGGGAGCCGATCAACTTATTGGTCGTGGCGATATGCTTTTTACCCAAGGAAATGATTTGATACGTTTGCAATGTGCTTTTGTGGATACGCCGGAAGTAGAAAGGATCACTGAATTCATCGGATCTCAAAAAGCCTATCCGGACGCATATCTCCTGCCTGAATACGATGGCGAGGAGAATGGCACAAGTCTTGATATTGATGTGAGCGAGCGCGATAAACTGTTCCGCGAAGCCGCCGAAGTTATTATAATTGCACAACAAGGCTCAGCATCCTTACTACAACGAAAACTTAAATTAGGCTATAATCGGGCCGGCCGAATTATTGACCAACTTGAAGCTGCGGGAATAGTAGGGCCTTTTGAAGGAAGCAAAGCCCGGCAGGTTTTGATCACAGATTTTGCCTCATTAGATAAATTACTCAATGATGATAATTAAAAATCAAATGATGAAAAATATAAGTATTTTAATAATTGCAATTTTGGGCATTTTTTCTGTCAATGCGCAAGATACCTCCAAGGCAAAAAACCTGTTGAATGAGGTTTCCTCAAAAGTTAAAACCTATGATAATATGGTGATTGATTTTAAATATTCCCTCGAAAATTCATCAGAAAACATGAGCCAGGAAACCCGTGGCGATGTGAGCATTAATGGCAATAAATATTTACTCAACCTGATGGGGACTACTCAATTGTTTGATGGCAAGAAAATATATACCATTATTCCTGAAGATCAGGAAATCAATATTTCCGATTATGTTGCGGAGGATAACAATAATATTACCCCTTCAAAAATGTTTACTTTTTACGAAGATGGGTACACCTATAAATGGGATATTACCCAGGAAATTAAAGGCCGAAAAATTCAATATATTAAATTAACCCCTATTGACAGCAATGCCGATGTGAAAAACATTTTGCTGGGAATAGACAGTCAGACCAAACATATATACAATCTTATTCAAACCCAGGACAACGGCACAAAAATTACCATTACCATAAAAAGTTTTAAAACCAATCAGCCTTTAGCAAAGAGCCTCTTTTCTTTTAATGAAGACCGGTACAAGGATTTTTACATCAATCGTTTAGATTAATTTGAGAATATTAGACAGATATATACTGACAAGTTATTTAAAAACATTTTTTTCTGTTTTTATAATCCTGATGTTCATCTTTGTACTACAAACCATTTGGCTGTACATTGGTGAACTTGCGGGTAAAGATCTGGATGTAGGGATTATATTAAAATTCCTGCTTTATTTCTCCCCAAAACTGGTGCCTCTTGTTCTTCCCTTATCCATCCTGCTCACCTCCATCATGACCTTTGGCAGTTTTGCTGAAAATTATGAATTTGCCGCGATGAAATCGGCAGGAATTTCCCTGCAACGCGCCATGCGCAGCCTCACCTATTTTATTGTATTTATAAGTTTAACCGCCTTCTTTTTTGCAAATAACGTTATTCCCGCCGCAGAGTATAAATCGATTAACCTGCGCAAGAACATTGCCCAATTAAAACCTGCAATGGCAATTTCAGAAGGAATTTTTAACGATGTGGGAAATTTCAATATCAAGGTTGACAAAAAATCCGGAGATAATGATCAATATCTCGATGATGTCATAATTCATAAAAAATCAATGCGGGGAGGTAATTTTACTGTTATTAAAGCCAAGCAAGGCGAACTTGTTGGCAGCACCAATTCTGATATCTTATCGCTTATCTTAAATGACGGGAATTATTATGACGAAATCCAGCAAAGAGACCCCTCAAAAAGAGCCAACAAACCTTTTACTAAAAGTAACTTCAAGGAATATATAATTAATATCGATATTTCCAACTTCAATGATGTAGATCTGGCTGACGAAAACTACCGGAATTCTCAGGGAATGTTAAGGATTGGGGAGCTTAATCAAAGTATAGATTCACTTTCAACCTCTTATAATAAGGAGTTAGGCAAATTTGCAGATGTTATTTACCGTCGTACGGGAGCAACTTTATTTGCCGCAAATTTCAAACCAACTGATAGCCTGCATTCTTTTGAAAATTCTGTGTTGGAATTATATGATAACAACACTGCCCTTCAAATTGTAAATCTTTCCCTGGGGATGGTAGATGCCAGTATTTCCAATGTTACTACAAAAAAACAAGAATTCAGGAATAGTTTAAAACAGCTCAACAAATTTGAAATTGCCCTTCACGAAAAGTATGTGCTTGGAATAGCCTGCATCGTTTTATTTTTTGTAGGTGCTCCCCTGGGTGCCATCATAAGAAAAGGCGGAATGGGATTGCCTATGGTGATTGCTATATTAATTTTCCTAACCTATCATTTTATAGGAATTTTTGCAAAGAACAGTGCCGAAGAAGGCCATTTGAGTCCTTTTCTGGCAGCCTGGTTTTCCACTCTAATTATGTTACCCCTGGGAATATTCTTCACCTATCGTGCAACCACAGACCAGGGATTGCTGTCTTTTGGAAATTTTATAAGGCCTTTTAACAAACTCATCAAAAAATTAGGAATGTTCAGGAAAGAAACGGAATAGATTAAATACCTTTGCAGCCCGAAACAGAAATTATTGCCATGTCCCAGATTATTGAAAATAAAAAGACCATAAAACTTCACTCCATTAAAGAAGCCATCGATGATATTCGTAATGGCAAGATCATAATTGTTGTGGATGATGTAGATCGTGAAAATGAAGGAGACTTTCTTGCCGCGGCAGAAAAGGTTACCCCTGAAATGATCAATTTTATGGCTACCCACGGGCGAGGTTTAATTTGCGCCCCGATCACCGAAGAACGCTGTGCCGAATTAAAACTGGAGATGATGGTTGGCAATAGTACCGACCCTATGGAAACCGGCTTTACCATATCTGTAGACCGCAGAGGTAATGGGGTAACTACAGGAATTTCGGCATCAGACCGCGCGAAAACCATTCAATCTTTAATAGACCCTGAAATCAGGCCATTTGATTTGAGCAGGCCCGGTCACATATTTCCGCTCAAGGCCAAAGAAGGCGGGGTTCTTAGAAGGACCGGACATACCGAAGCCGCGATTGATTTTGCCCGATTGGCCGGTTTTCAACCTGCCGGAGTAATTGTCGAGATCATGAATGAAAATGGGACTATGGCCCGGCTACCTCAACTGCTTGAAGTTGCCAATAAATTTGACTTGAAGATTGTTTCAATAGAAGACTTGATCGCCTACAGAATGCAGCACGATTCCCTGATCGAGAAAAAAGAAGATTTTGATATTGAAACCCGTTTCGGATCATTCAGGCTAAGAGCTTATAAGCAAACCACAAATAACCAGGTTCATATCGCCCTTACCAAAGGAGTTTGGAAATCTGACGAAGAAATTCTGGTTCGTGTCAATTCAACTTTGATAAATAACGATATTCTGGGAACCCTTACCAACAATGCCGACAAGAAATTAGACGATATGTTTAGGGCAATAAACGATGAGGGTCGCGGGGCTATTGTGTTCATTAATCCGATAAATCAATCCCTGAATTTATTGAGCCGATTAACCGAGTTAAAGGAGCTTCAGAAAGAAGGGGAAATGAAAGCTCCCCCAATTATTATGGACACCAGGGATTTTGGAATTGGTGCACAGATATTGCACGACCTGGAAATACACAAAATAAAATTACTATCAAATTCCCAACAAACAAAACGGGTAGGGATGATAGGATACGGATTGGAAATAATTAAATACGTGAATTATTAAATCCCCACATTCCCTGATCTGATTCGGTTCGGGGTTACAACTCGATGATCACATCAGAAAGTGGCCTGCGTACCTTTTTAAATTCAGAAAACATATCATCCTGGGCCCGGTAACCAATTGGCAGCACCAGAACCGATTTTAAATTCAACTTTTCCAGCCCTAAGCATTCATCATATTTTTGGGGTTCAAAACCCTCCATTGGGCAAGAATCAATTCCTTCTATGGCGCAAACCGTCATTAAAGTTCCCAGGGCCAAAAAAGCTTGATTTGTTGCCCAGGCATGTATCTCATCAATATGCTTACTTTCAAAATCATTTATCAGAAAATCTTTAAATGGACTAAGTACTTCTTCCGGGGTGGAGCGTATTTTATGAACGCTATTAAAATAATTTTCTATAAACGCTTTGTCAACCTTCCGCTCTATACAAAGTACCAGGACATGGGAAGCTGTGCATATTTGCTTTTGGTTCATTGAAAAATCTACCAATTTTTGCTGCCTTTCCTTATTGTGAATAATTACAAGTTTTATTGGCTGTAAACCATAGGAGGTAGCTGTCAAATTAAAGGCATGCTTCAGCACCTCTATTTTTTCCTGCGGAAGTATTTTTGCATTGTCAAACTTTTTTGTGGCATACCGCCATTGAAGAGCTTCAATATTTTTCATTCTAACTTTTTTGCTTATTTTGCAGTACAAATCTAAGTAATACTTTCACCAAGTTGAGAGATCCTAAATAGATTTTATCAATACTCAATGCTGTTTAAGTGTAATTTTAAGGAGTTCACCTCTCTTCAAAATACTACAATTATACAAACCACGTTATTATCACTGCTTATAAGATTTATAGATGAACAGGTTAAAAAAATTTCTACAGTTTATCTTAATTCTTTTTGCACTTGGGATTTTAGTTATCTGGGGCATTAGTATTTATATTCAACAAATTACCGTCTCAAGTATTTACGAAGAAATTGAAACTCTTCCGGCTGCACACACAGTAATTGTGCTGGGGGCCAGTGTGCATTCTGACGGAAAACTCTCCCCAATACTTCAGGATAGGGTGGACACGGCGTTAGATTTATACAAAAAAGATAAGGTAAAACGCTTTTTATTGAGCGGAGACAATCGCACCGATGATTATGATGAGGTGAGCGCTATGCGTAATTATTTGCTTGACCGCTGTGTTCCGGAAGCAATTATTTTTACCGATTCTGCCGGGCTTGATACCTTTGACAGTATGTACCGTTCCCGGAAAATCTATGATATCCCCGATGCCGTTGTGGTGACCCAAAATTTTCATCTTCCCCGAACCCTTTTTATCGCAAAACACTTAGGCTTAAATTATATTGGTTTTCCTGCCACGCCGGTACTTTACAAAACCGAAAGCAGTTTGATTCGAAGAGAAAAATTGGCCAATGTCAAAGCAGTTTTTGAGATTATGTTAGAATGGGCCCGCAGGAATTAAGATTTAAATACTTCAAATATTAGAGATGACAACTAAAAAAATAATTTAATCAGATGATAAAATTTGACATCTTTAGTTATACTAACCAAAAAATCAATTTATTATGGAATGGCTTGTACATATTTTAATAGAAGCAGTAGTTTTATTGGTGGCTGCAAAATATATGGCACGAGTGGAACTGAAAGGTTTTAAAACCGCCATTATTGTCGCCCTGATTATTGGAATACTCAGCTTTCTTCTCGGATGGATCCTTAGCCTTGTTCTTAACATTGCAACCCTTGGCATCTTTTATTTCCTTGGATTAGGCTTTATAATAAGAATTATTGTCAACGCACTTATAATTGAGCTTGCCGATAAATTAACAAAAGACTTTAGAACAGTTGGCTTTAGCACCTCTTTATGGCTCGCTGTTATATTAGCAATTACGGGCGCCATAATAGATGCAGTTTTATTTTAATAATTGATTTTTCAATAATTTTAAGTTTTTTAAAGTTTCGGGTTTATATCCGAAACAGGCTTCCCTTTTTTTTAATTTTAAGCATTCAAAAAAATATTCTTATTCAGCTATAGTTAAGCCTTATAAGTTTAGAATTAAAATTGATCCTTTTCTTCAGCAATAAAAATTTAAATCTAATACCTTCACAATATTAAATTTAAGAAATGATAAAATTGATCGTTACCGATATGGATGGCACTTTGCTGAATGACAAGCACGAAATTCATCCCGATTTTTGGAAAATAGAAAGCCTGTTATCCACAAAAGGAATTATGTTTTCGGTAGCCAGCGGACGTCAATATTACAATTTGGAATCAAAATTTGACAGGATTAAAGACAGAATGTTATTTTTTGCCGAAAACGGAACCCTTGTGGTCCACAAAGGAAAAGATTTGTTTGTAAACTCTTTGGACCCTGAAGCGGCCCGGAAATTTATTGATATTGGTAGAAAACTGGAAAGAGTCCAACTGGTGCTTTGCGGAAAAGAATCGGCTTATGTGGAATGCAATGACAAAAAATTTATTGAAGAAATTCAACAATACTACGAAAGACTCGAATTTGTTGAAGATCTGAAATTAGTGGAAGACACAATTCTGAAAGTAACCATTTGCGATTATAAGGGAGTTGAAGCAAACAGCTATAACTCTTTTAAAGAATTCAACAGTGAATATAAAGTTGCAATTGCCGCTGAAATATACCTTGACATTACCTCCCTTACGGCAAATAAGGGCAACGCCATAAAAGGAATCCAGAAAGAACTTAACATTTCCCCTGATGAGACTTTGGTGTTTGGCGATTACCTAAACGATCTCGAAATGATGCAAAACGCAACCTTTAGTTATGCCATGAAGAATGCACATCCGGAAATTATAAATGCCAGTAACTATATTACCCTTTTTGACAATAATGAGAATGGGGTTTTAAAAACTATAGAGCAACTGGGATTATTGAAAATAGCGCCGGCTATTTTAGGAAAATAAAATTAATTGAACTTTTATTATAGATTAAAAAGCGCTGATTTTATTTTCCTCTAAAATTATTTTAATATGAATACCAACGGGCTCATAGAGAGATAAAAGTTCTTATTTTACTATGATGTTGGTCTTATCCACACCAATATTACCCGAAACAGGATCAAAAGCATACACTAATATTTCATAAATCCCGGGTAGCAGTTTAACTTTGCCTGAAAAGGTACTTGCCTGGTCCAAAACCTTCATATCTAAGGTTTTTACCGAGTTTCCATCTTTGGAGATCACAGCTTTTACTTCGTATTGATCGGCATCCCAAATTCCGCCATTTGTGATGGGGCAACCACACATCATCACGATATTTGCTTTAATTTCAATTTCTTTATTTTCAACAATACTTTCGTGTGTTTGTGGTGAAAGTATATCTATTATAAATCCGGACATTTCTATTATTAAACCATCTCCGGTAAGGTCTTTCCCGGGAATCACCCAAAGTTGAGCAGTAGATTTCCCTCTATTTTCGCCCGGAGCAAAGGCTTCCACATTCACAAATACTGGTTTTTCTATATTTAATTTTGCTAAAAATCCTGCAGTATTTTCATCAGAAAGCTGTGAGCCGCGGGTGATGGGTTTTTTCATTATGGCATCGGTATTCCCAGTTCCGCCTTGCGTGAAACCTTCCGCAAGGATTTCTCCTGTGCGCTCATCCCTCACGATCACTTTTGCCCCTCCCATTGAAGATCCAATAAATTTAGCGTCTTTGGCCTGAACCCTTATCATTACTGATGTTTCCTGAGCCTGAAAAAATTCCGGGCTTAGCAATAACATTGCACATATTGCCAGATTTCCAATTTGTTTAAAATATTTCATTTGTTTATTTTATTACTGGTGAAGTTACAAAATTCATAATGATCCATATTCAACATTTAAAAATGAAAAAAATCTTACGAGGAAGCCAAATCAATTTCCGGCGATTCCTGATCTTTCACATAATTTTTCTCATTTTCCTGATATTGCTTCACATATTGTTTTAAAACAGTCATTTCGAATTCATTCAGGTCATTGGCGGTATTGTCGACCGCAAGTTTTAGCCAGGGATACGGGTCCTTATAATCATACTCCCCAAAAACCATAAACGGGGTTCCGTTTTTTATAATTTTTTGTCCTGATTTATCCAGTTCCCATTGTTGTGCCCAATCGTAAATAAATTGAGCATCTTCCCTGTAAGCACGCACACAGGCGTGGCTCGCAGGATATCCCGGAAGCGAGTATTCGTGAATTCCTACCCCATAATAATTCATAAAATTAAAATAATAAGGCATTTTCCAACCTTCATCTACAGTACTTATTTTTAGCTTTGATTTGAAATTGGCATAATGTAGTCCATTGGGAGTTGGTGTTGAACGCTTTCCGGAACTTACCGGACCCCATTTTATAAGCTTGCCGTTTTCATAAAGGCCAAATCCCTGGATGCGTTGGGAAATCAAAACTGTTTTAGGAATGGAATCAAAGATTTCTAGATTTTCGGGAAATGGTGAGTATTTTATCAAATCGTTTACTAAAGTATCGGGGATAACCAGTTTAGCACCTACTCTTAACCGGCCAGCATCAATTCTGTTAAGTGCAAAAATAATTCTCTTGTGCTCTTCAGCATATTTATTTTGAAAAGTATCGATTTGTGCAGGATTTGCCAGAGAATCCATTCTATAATTCACAATCATTTTTGGCTCCTTAACTTCCTTCTTCGGCTTAATGACACTATCTTTTGATGATGTGTTCTCCTCCTTATTCAAATTGACATCCCGGGGTTTTCGGTCACAGGAAAAAATAAAAAAACTGACAATTAATAAAGTACTCAAAAAAGAAAAGAGTGTTGAATGGGGAGAATTAACTTTCAAGGGAAAATAGATCTTTTTAAGGTTTAAAATAATTTTTGCGATTCATAAATTAACCACTGCAAATATCGTTCTATGTTTTACCAAAATACTGGGTTTGGATATATTTTAACACGGGAGATTTAATTTCATTTGTAATGATTTAGATCATTGTAGATTATTTATAGAGCTAAATTAAGAATTGCCGTTTTTGCTTTCTTCCTTTTTATTCACAAAGAACGCCAGGAAAAAAATATTGATTGAAAATGATCAATTGGATCATTATTGAATTGGAAATTCGAAAACCGAATGAAATAGCCTTTGAGACCTTTGCTGAATCTTTGCGCCCTTTGTGGTTAAAGTAAGCACTTATCCACAATTGTTTAAAACAGAAACTTTTTCATTTAAGTATTAAAATCTAAATCCCAAATATAAAAAATGCGGTATTTCATTTTCCAACTCTGTTAAAGAATAAGGGGCAACATCTTATAAATACGAAAAAACACAGTTATAACTTCAACCTGGACAATAAGATTTTTTAAATTTATTAGTGCATTTGTGGCTTAAAAAGATCGATCGGGTAATTTTGTTAGAAAACAAATTCCATAACACAGGTAGATGTTACTGGTATTCCACCTATTTGGTGTTTTGCAACCAATCCTCCACTGGATGAAACAGTTTAAAAGAATAATATTTAAAATAAATGAAGATAATGTTGTGAGGTAATTATAAAGCTTTATATTTGTCGAAATTAAATTTATATATAATGAATAGAGGAACTGTCAAATTTTTTAACGACTCTAAAGGATTTGGATTTATTACAGACGAAGAATCAAACAAAGAATACTTTGTACACGCTAATGGTCTTGTTGACGAAATTAGAGAGAATGACGAAGTAACGTTTGATCTTGAAGAAGGAAGAAAAGGTTTAAATGCAGTAAACGTAAGACAAGCATAAGCTTTGTTTATATAGTTACTATACTTATGAAACTTTGGGCCTTACACTTTGTGTAAGGCTTTTTTTTTGTTTATTACTTTTACCTTATTTAAATTCAGAATATATTTAAAAAACAATAATTATTAAGGATCGACAAAACATAATGATACTAAGGGAAAGCAAATTAACCTTGCTCTTTGCGCTCGTATTTCTATTTTTGTATTACCCAACCACTGGTTATAATTTAAATATTAAAAATAACGACAGCAGTATGATCCTTGTAAACAAAATAGTACCAGAAGCTATTCTGAAAGAAGTGCAAATTGCCCTTTCCCATTATCCGGAATTAAGAGAAACCCCTATCGAATTTAAATTTAAAAAAAAGATCAGGAAATCATTTATGCAGGCCCAGCCAAAATTTTCAGGTCTTTTTGTCGATAAAAAAAATCGATCTTATTTAATCAATATCAGTGAAAGCTTTCATATTGAGAATGAAGAATTTGAGATTTCAGAAATTCCTTCTGAAGTGCTAACAGGATGGATTGGCCATGAATTAGGGCACGTAATGGATTACCAAGAAAGAAGCGGATTTAATCTTTTATCATTCGGAATTAAATATTTAACCTCCAGTGGATTTATTAAAGAGGCGGAAAGAGCAGCCGATACATTTGCCGTAAATCACGGAATGGGCGATTATATATTGGCAACAAAAGATTTCATCCTAAATCACGCACATCTTTCTAAACTCTATAAAGACCGTATCAAACGCTTATACTTATCCCCCGACGAAATCCTGATGCTGGTGGAGAAACTCGCACTATCGGAAAGCGACAATAAATTATAATTTGTTTTCTTGCTTTTCTATGAATGCCTCCCATTTGGCGAATTTCTCTTCTTTCATCACCTTTTCCATCTTCACCTGGCCACCTTTTTTCTTGTTAACAGCGCTCCATTCGTGAAAAAGTTCAGGAGAAATAGTTTTTACCTTTACTCCCTTTAAGGCTTTAGACCTTGCTACTTTGTAATTTTTATTGGTTTCCTTCAAGGTGTTATCAAGACATTCGGCCAGCTCCTCATTACTTACCTCGGTTTCAGTTCCAAGATACCAGGAATGATAAAACTCCCCATTTATTCTTACTGCTGCCAGCGTAAATTCAGGTATTTTAATATCGTATTTCTTTTCCAGTACCCTTAAAGCATCATTCATTTTATTCACCGACAATTGTGATCCTACTACATTTAAAAAGAATTTTGTGCGCCCTGTGATTCTAATCTCATGCCGTCCCAGGTCTGTAAACTTAATAGTATCCCCAATAAGATATCTCCAGGCACCGGAAACTGTACTTATCAATAAGATGTAATCTTCCTCTTCCCTTGCGCTTGCCAAAGAAATAACCGGGGCATTATCACTTATGGAGCCATCTTCATTTATGTATTCGGATTTAAATGGCACAAATTCAAAATAAACACCATTATCAACCACCAGTTTCATCGCGTTGGTTTCCGGCCTTTGCTGAAAAGCAAGAAAACCTTCAGATGCCAGGTAAGTATCAATCACAGTGATAGGTTTTGCCAGCAAGGCGTTAAAACTTTTTTCGTAAGGCTCAAAAGCAACCCCACCAGTAGTATAAACCTGTAAATTAGGCCATATCTCATGAATATTCTCCACCTTATGATGTTCAATCACCTTTTTCATCATGAGTTCCATCCAGGAAGGAATCCCACTTAAAGCACCTATATCCCAGTTTTTGGCATTTTCGGCAATTCGCTGCACCTTTTCATCCCATTCCTCAATTTGTGAGATTTCTTCTCCGGGTTTATAATAACCCCGGAACCAAAAGGGTATGTTGCTGGCACTTATTCCGCTAATCTCTCCCTCCTTATAATCTCCTTCCTCCTGAAGTGCTGTAGAACTCCCCAACATCATGATTTTTTTCTCATAGAAATCTGAAGGCAGGTCAAAATTACTTAGAGCAGCAACTTGTTTAATTCCGGTTTTTCTGATGGTGTCGAGCATATCCTCTGTCACGGGGATTCGCTTACTGGATTTACCGGTTGTTCCGGAACTCAAAGCAAAATAAGGTGGTTTGCCCGGCCAGGTAACATTCTCTTCTCCCTCCTGTAGTTTAGTCCACCACTCCTTATTCATTTTATTATAATCGAAGTAAGGCACCTTTTTTGCGAAGGCTTTTTTAATATCTTCAGATCCCAGTATTTCTTCAAAACCATAGTGTTTTCCGAAAGCCGTATCCCGGGCTTTGGTTAGCAGGCTATGCAGTACTTCCAATTGCGCTTCTTCTGCATCGGGCGCAGAAACCAGCTTATCCCTTAAATCGATAATTCCCTTAATAATAGATCCTATTATCGCCATAATACGCTCCTTAATTTGAATTTTAAGATAGGCAAAAGTGAAAAATCAAAAATAGATTAAGCACAAATTATCAGTTTTTTAACGATTATTGGTGGTTCATTTCTCGCTTATCCCATCAAGGCTATACAGCTTTCCATACATTTTTCACCATCAATTGCTGCTGAAATAATTCCTCCCGCATAACCTGCCCCTTCCCCGCAAGGAAATAAACCTTTGATTTGAACATGCTCTAAGGTTTTGGAATCTCTCGGAATCCTGACCGGGGAAGAAGTTCTTGATTCCGGTGCGTGTACCACTGCCTCATTGGTCAAATACCCGTGCATGGTCTTGCCGAATTCTTTAAATCCATTCTGAAGGGTTTTATGGATAAATCCCGGAAAAACATCTTTTAAATCTGCTGAAGTAACCCCCGGTTTATAGGATGTTTCAGGTAAATTTTGCGATATTTTTCCCTCCACAAAATCCACCAGCCTTTGAGCCGGCACCCGTTGGGTTTTACCACCGAGTACCCAGGCAGTTTGTTCAATACTCTTTTGAAACTGCATCCCAGCCAAAGCTGAATTTCCAAATGCCGCGAAATCGTTCATTCGCAGCTCGATAACTATTCCTGAATTTGCAGTTGGTTGATCCCGCTTGCTGGGCGACCAGCCATTGGTAACCACTTCTCCCGGACTTGTGGCGCAGGGAGCAATAACCCCGCCGGGGCACATACAAAACGAATACATTCCCCTGCCGTTAATTTGCTTTACGATGCTGTATGGTGATGGTGGTAAAAATTCTCCCCTATCATCACAATTATACTGGATTTTATCTATAAGTTGCTGAGGATGCTCTACCCGAACCCCCAAAGCAAAGGGCTTGGCTTCAATTTTTATTCCCTTCCTGTCCAATAACTCAAAGATATCCCGTGCAGAATGACCTGTGGCCAAAACCACGTTTTTTGCATTGAAGAATTCGCCTTTCTGGGTTTGAATCCCGGCTATTTGGTTTTTTTTAATTATTAGATCGGTAACCCGGGTTTCAAAAAGCACTTCTCCACCAAGTTCCAATATTTTCTCCCGCATTTTGGTGATTATTGCAGGAAGCTTGTTGGTCCCGATATGAGGATGCGCATCTACCGTGATTTCTTTGGTGGCACCGAATCCCACAAATAAGTTCAGGATCCTGTTGACATCTCCCCGCTTTTTGGACCTTGTGTATAATTTACCATCGCTGAATGTGCCCGCACCGCCTTCCCCAAAACAATAATTGGAATCTTCGTTTACTATATGTTCGATATTAAGCGCTTTAAGATCTCGCCTTCGGTTCCTTACATCTTTTCCGCGTTCAATTAGTATTGGCTTTTTTCCCAATTCAATACATCGCAATGCTGCGAATAAACCAGCCGGGCCTGCACCAATAATGAAAACTTCTTCTTTATTGGAAATATTTGGATAATCAGGTAAACGGATAGGATCTTCCGAAAATTCTTCAGCAACATAAACCTCCACCTTCAGATTCATCTTGACAGCTTTTTGGCGGGCATCTATGGAGCGTTTTAAAACTTCAACGTGAGAAATTTCTGAAACCGGGATGCCGGAATGCGCCGAAACTACCTTCCACAACAATTCCTTCTTTACAGCTGCTTCCGGGCTAATCCTAAGTTGATACTGATATTTCATCAAATAAATTTATTGTGCAAAATTAAACATTTCAAATTTGAAAATACAACAGACATTTCCTCACATTAGGTTGAACAAAAATCCATGCTTTTTTATTTTCCGAGAACCTTCATAAATAAAACAGGTTCCTTTTATGGATTGTGCTAACTTTGTTAAATGGAAGTAAAACCGGATTATAAGGCACTTATAGAATTGGCGCACGCGAAAATGTACTTTGGAAAATATAAAGATAGGTACCTGTCCGAAATTCCAGAACATTACCTGATCTGGTTCCAGCAAAAAGGCTTTCCACAAGGTAAATTGGGCGATCAATTGAAACAGGTAACTGAATTAAAGTTAAATGGGATAGAACATATCCTGCGCACTATCAGGACAAAATACCCTAAATATTAGCGGTTTCGGTTGCAATTTTCAATCTTTTAAAGGTCAAAATATTAGGTTTGAAATTGAGGGCTTTTTAGCATTCTTCTTCGTAATTTAGCGCCCTGAATAACAAAACGCAAAAACACTTTTAAAAATGGCCGAAACCAAGTATATTTTTGTTACCGGAGGGGTTTCTTCTTCCCTGGGAAAGGGAATTATAGCTGCTTCATTAGCAAAATTATTACAAGCCCGTGGGTTTAGAATTACTATTCAGAAATTAGATCCTTATATCAATGTAGATCCGGGAACGCTCAATCCCTATGAACATGGAGAATGCTACGTTACTGAAGATGGCGCCGAAACCGATTTGGACCTTGGGCACTACGAACGTTTTTTAAACGTAAACACTTCCCAGGCCAACAATGTAACTACAGGGCGGATCTACCAAAGTGTAATTGAAAAAGAACGCCGCGGGGAATTCCTGGGAAAAACCGTACAGGTTGTTCCCCATATCACCAATGAAATCAAGGAACGCATTCAACTGCTTGGCAAAAGCGGAGATTACGATATCGTGATCACAGAAATTGGCGGTACCGTAGGAGATATAGAATCCTTGCCATATATTGAAGCCGTAAGACAACTGAAATGGGAATTGGGAGACGACAATGCTTTGGTAATTCACCTAACCCTTGTCCCCTATCTCGCAGCTGCCGGGGAACTCAAAACAAAACCGACTCAACACAGCGTTAAAACCCTGATGGAAAGCGGAATTAGAGCCGACATCCTGGTTTGCAGGACAGAACATGAACTTTCTGATGACATCCGCCGCAAACTGGCTATTTTTTGCAATGTACGTCAGGAAGCTGTTATCCAGTCTATAGATGCTTCAACCATTTACGATGTTCCCAATTTAATGCTGGAAGAAGGTTTGGATACCGTCGTTCTTAAAAAATTGCAGCTTCCGGATAATACAACTCCAAATTTAGATCATTGGAACCAATTCTTAAAACGCCATAAAAATCCGAAGTATGAAGTAACCATCGGCTTAATTGGTAAATATGTTGAATTACGGGATTCCTATAAATCTATTTTTGAATCATTTATCCACGCTGGCGCAGAAAACGAAGTCAAGGTAAATGTTGTAAGTATTCATTCTGAATTCATCAATGAAAACACCATCAAAAATAAAATTGCGCATTTAGACGGAATTTTGGTGGCTCCAGGATTTGGAGAGCGCGGGATTGAAGGAAAAATTGATGCCGTTCAATTTGCACGTGAGCACAAAATTCCCTTTTTCGGAATTTGTCTTGGAATGCAAATGGCGGTGATAGAAATTGCGAGAAATGTGCTTCAGCTTAAAAATGCCAATTCTACTGAAATGGATCCCAATACAAAGCATCCCGTAATAGACATTATGGAAGATCAAAAAACCATCACTGACAAGGGAGGCACTATGCGTTTGGGAAGTTGGGCCTGTAAATTGGCAGAAGGTTCTCTCGCACAAGAGGTGTATAAAACCGATAATATCAAGGAACGCCACCGTCACCGATACGAATTCAATAATAAATACAAAGATGAACTGGATCACGTTGGTTTAAAAAGTACCGGTATTAACCCGGAAACTGGCCTGGTGGAAATTGTAGAACTCAAGGATCACCCGTGGTTTGTAGGCGTGCAATATCATCCCGAATATAAAAGTACAGTAGCAAACCCGCATCCTCTTTTTATCTCTTTTATAAAAGCTGCTGTTACCTATTCAAAACAAAAAAATATGGTGAAAATGACCCAAAAATTATAAGGGTCTTTTTATTGACAATCAGAACTCTTTAAAGCGGAAATGTCCGTAATAGTTTATTTTATCTCATAACATGGAAGAAAAAAAATTTGACATACAATCCCTCATAGGATTTTTTCTTATCGGTGCAATCTTAATTTGGATGTTGTATAACAATTCCTTTGAAGGTGATCAACCGGAAACCACAAAGGAAACAACTACTGAACAAATTGAAGAAACGCCTACCACAACAGCCGCTCCTCTTCAAGAAAATGTTCAGGGAAATCTACAGGATTCTACGGCATTGGCCCAGGCACAAAAAGAGTTGGGAGCATTCGGATATTCTGCTGCCCTTGAATCTGCCACAAATACTTCAACCACGATTTCAAACGATGTTTTAGAACTTACCATAGACAATAAAGGAGGGTATATTTCTGAAGCCCACCTTACTCAATTCAAATCTTACGACTCCATCCCTATTTATTTGATCAAGGATGGAAATGCTTCTTTTAATTTGAAGTTCACCACTACCGATGGAAGGTTACTGGCTACAGAAAATATGTACTTTGAACCTACGGTATCACAAAGCGGTCAAAATACGGTGCTCTCAATGAAATTAAAGGTTTCGGAAACTGAATTTCTGGAATACCGCTATGTGTTGAAGCCCGGGGAATATATGTTGGATTTCAGTATCCGATCACAGGGATTGAGCAGGGTTATCAATAGTGCAGCCGATATAACTCTGAATTGGAAACTCAAGGCTTACCGTCATGCAAAGAGTATGTCATACGAAAACCGATATACCGAAATTAGTTTTGAATACGATGATGGAAGTGATGATTATACCGGACAGGGAGATTTAGCTGAAGAGGAAGCAAAAAATGTTACCTATGTAGGCTATAAACAACATTTCTTCACCTCCATTCTTTTAACCGATACACCGTTTGCGAAGGGGAAATTTACCTCACGTAATTTGGTACAGGATGAGAAAATAGACACGGTTTATACCAAGGCATTCACCACAACATTACCACTGGAACTAAAAGGAGGGGAATTAGACTATAATATGAACTGGTATTATGGGCCTACCGATTATAAAATATTAAACAGTTACGACCGTAATTTAGATGAAATTGTGCCTTTAGGCTGGGGTCTGTTTGGATGGATGAACAAACATATTTTCATTCCTTTCTTCAGCTTTTTATCGGGTATTCTGCCCAGTTATGGACTTGCCATTATTGTAATGACCATTGTGGTGAGAATTATCCTGTCTCCAGTTACTTATAAATCTTATCTGTCTCAGGCAAAAATGAAGATCCTTCGCCCTGAAATAAATGAGATAAATGAGAAGTACAAGGACAATGCGATGAAAAAACAGCAGGAAACCATGAAATTGCAAAGCAAGGCAGGTGCGAGCCCACTAAGTGGTTGTTTGCCTGCTTTGATGCAAATTCCTGTTTTCTATGCCTTGTTTCAGTTTTTTCCCAGTGCTTTTGAATTGCGCCAAAAAGGTTTCCTATGGGCAGATGATCTATCAAGTTATGATACTATAGCCCAATTACCTTTTAGCATTCCTTTTTACGGAGATCACGTGAGTTTGTTCCCAATATTAGCCTCTATCGCCATCTTTATTTATATGATGATGACTACGGGTCAAACCATGCAAACTCAACAGCCCGGGATGCCCAATATGAAGTTTATAATGTACTTGTCCCCTATCATGATGTTATTTTTCTTCAACAACTACGCTAGTGGATTATCATTGTACTACTTCACTTCAAATTTAATTACCATTGGAATCATGCTCGTAATTAAATATGCCATTCTTGACGAGAAAAAGATCCACGCTAAAATTCAGGAAAACAAAAAGAAACCGCGAAAACAAAGTAAATTTTCCAAAAAAATGGCTGAAATGATGGAACAGGCAGAACAACAAAAGAAAAAAGGAAAATAATCTGAAATAATTTTTAAATTTAAAAAGGGCCCGGTAAAATATTATCGGGCCCTTTTTATTCAATCAATCTTCCAAAATAGTTTGTTTTTTTTTTGAAGTTTGTAGAAGCGTTTTTATGTTAAAAAGAACAAATTTTTTTCCAATAATTTATAGGAATCTCGTAAAACGTAACTAAATCTTTATGAATCTTTGTGCTTTTGTATCTCTGTGGCAAGATTTATTAGCTATAAAAAAGGATTAAAATTTTCATTTAACTATTATTTTTTTTGAGCAAAAGTTAAATATTTATTACAAACATGCTTTGCAAAAAATATTAATTGCAATTTTGAATGTTTGCATATATTTATCATCCAACTTAAAACCATTAACCATGAAAAAAATTTTCGTATTATTTTTAAGCATTGCACTATTAACAGCTTGCAACAATAACGATGATTCCAATCCCGAAAACGATCCCATTTTAGGAAAATGGTTTATTGTTGAAATTAATAATTCACCGATACCTGGTTTCAGTTTAAATGAATGTAACACCAAATCCAATATGACTTTCAATTCTGACGGAATAACCAATTCAGTATTCCACTCTGAGATTGATGGAAATTGCACGGCCGGACCTTCTGAAAATGGTGAATGGAGACACCAATCCGGAATTTATACCTTTACACTTCCAATTCCTGAATTAGAGCCATTTAGTCCCATATCTGGTAGAATCCAGTTTAATGCCAACTCATTTACCTTTACTCCAATAAGTTCCCCCGGGACCACCATAGTTTTCAATAAAGGTTAAAATTGTTTGATGTATAAAATATAAATTTAAAGGGTGGTTTTTTCCACCCTTTTTTATTTCGTAATTTTGCCACCGGTTTGGCGACAGTTTAAACAGTTAAAAATTAAACTGAATTTGCCAAATACATGCAAGTTAGAATTATGAAAAAAGTAGTGGTAGGTTTATCGGGCGGTGTAGATTCAAGTGTAGCAGCATATTTACTGCAGCAGCAGGGATATGAGGTTATTGGCTTGTTTATGAAAAACTGGCATGATGATTCGGTAACAATTTCTGATGAATGTCCCTGGCTGGAAGATAGCAACGATGCGATGATGGTTGCTGAAAAATTGGGGATTCCCTTTCAAATTGTTGATTTAAGTGAACAATACAAAGAACGCATAGTAGATTATATGTTCCGGGAATACGAACTTGGCCGAACCCCGAATCCCGATGTGTTGTGCAACCGGGAAATAAAGTTTGATGTTTTTATGAAAATCGCGATCACCTTGGGTGCAGATTTTGTCGCCACAGGTCATTATTGCCGGAAAGGGGAAATTGAGAAAGATGGAAAAACCACCTATCAGTTGCTCGCCGGAAAAGATGACAATAAGGATCAATCCTATTTTCTTTGTCAGCTCACACAGGAACAATTGTCTAAAACACTTTTTCCGATTGGGGAATTGCAAAAGCCGGAAGTTCGGAAAATTGCTGCCGAGCAGGATTTGATCACCGCAAATAAAAAAGATTCCCAGGGACTTTGTTTTATAGGAAAAGTTCGGTTGCCGGAATTCCTTCAGCAAAAATTAAAGCCCAAGGAAGGGGTTATTGTTGAAATTGATTCCGAAAAAGAGATCTATATGACTGAAATTCCGGACTTCAATTCAAAATTAGAGGAATTGAGTCATCTTTCAAAAAAATACAAATACGAAGAAAGTGATGGAAAAGTGGTGGGAAAACACCAGGGAGCCCATTATTTTACCACCGGCCAACGTAAAGGCCTTGCAGTAGGAGGCACGCCGGAACCTTTATTTGTAATTGGAACCGATGTAGATTCAAATGTAATTTATACCGGACAAGGTAAGGAACATCCCGGCTTGTTTAGAAAGGCCTTATTCGTAGATAAGAATGAAGTTCATTGGGTTCGCAGGGATCTCAAATTGAATTCAGGTGAAGAATTATCGGTTTTGGCAAGGATACGCTATCGCCAACCATTGGAGGAAGCTACCTTATATCAAACCAAAAGCGGAATGTACGTAGTGTTTAAAAATATGCAGTCGGCTATTACCGAAGGCCAGTTCGTTGCCTGGTACAGGGAAGATGAATTGTTGGGTTCGGGTGTTATTTCATCTGAATCAAAATAACCCTTCAAGAGTACCTCTTTTTTATTTTTATGACTAGATTTTAGTCTTTTCACAGGATCAATTATTTTAAGTTTTCATCATCAAAAAATCACAATAAAAGCATGTCCAATAAAATCACGCAACTCTTCAATATAAAATATCCCATTATTCAAGCCGGAATGATCTGGGCAAGCGGTTGGAAACTTGCAAGTGCGGTAAGCAACGAAGGCGGATTGGGGATTATAGGCGCAGGTTCCATGTATCCCGAGATCCTTCGCGAACACATCCAAAAATGCAAAAGAGCGACCACCAACCCGTTTGCGGTGAATGTCCCGATGTTGTATCCTGATATCGATGAAATTATTAAAATAATTATTGAAGAAGATGTGAAAATTGTGTTTACTTCTGCGGGTAATCCCAAAACCTGGACCAGTCATTTACAATCACACGGAATAAAGGTCGTGCACGTTGTGAGCAGCGTGAAATTCGCATTAAAATCCCAGGAAGCAGGAGTTGATGCCGTTGTTGCAGAAGGTTTTGAAGCCGGTGGGCACAATGGCCGGGATGAAACTACCACCTTTACCTTAATTCCTATGGTAAAGGAACAACTTCAGATCCCGCTTATTGCGGCAGGGGGGATCGCCACTGGCCGTGGAATGCTTGCTGCAATGGTTTTGGGCGCCGATGCCGTTCAGGTAGGCTCCAGGTTTGTGGCCAGCGATGAGGCTTCTTCTCATCTTAATTTCAAAAAGAAGGTGATCGAGGCCAAAGAAGGCGACACCATACTTACTTTAAAAGAACTGGCCCCCGTCCGGATATTGAAAAATAAGTTTTTTGAAGAACTCCAAAAACTTTATGATACCCGGCCCAACAAGGAAGAATTGTTAAAAATGTTAGGGCGTGCACGTGCCAAAAAGGGAATGTTTGAAGGCGATATTGAAGATGGCGAACTCGAAATTGGTCAAATTGCAGGGCTAATCCACGATATTAAACCCGCTGCCCAAATTGTCCGTGAAATGATGGCAGAATTTGAGCTCGCAAAGGCTGAAGCAGCAAATTATTGATCTGGTGTTTTTTCTGATCAATTAAACTACTGATCTTTTAAGCTACTAATGCACTAATAATCTTGTAAAATCTTATTGGATGAAGTTGTAAGTAATAAGAACTTTACAATTCCATGTTATAATTAAAGGAAATATTCTTTTCAATATCAGGGTGAATACTTTGCATCACAGGACAAGTCCTGGCAACCTTTTCCAAAATCGCCTTTTCCTTGTCGCTTAATTTGCCCTTCATAAATAGGTTCACCTCAATTTTTGAAATTCTTCGCGGATTGGCTTCCATAAATTTGGTAACCTCAGCGTAGGTGTCTTTCAAATCCACTTCAAGATCTCTTGCTTTAATACCCATCGTGGTTATCATACATGAGGCCACAGCAGTGGCAACGGTATCTGTTGGTGAAAAAGCTTCTGCCTTACCTTGATTATCCAGGGGAGCATCAGTGATGAATGTACTGCTACTCTGCAAATGCTCACATTCGGTGCGTAAATCGCCCTGGTAAATTACTTTTGAAGTCATATTTTATTGTTTTGCAACGCTAAGGCTTAAATCTTCGTTCAGATGCATGATATATACAGCATCGTTATAATATCCGCCGTTTGGTTTATGTTTATAGAAAAATTTATTTTCGACATACTCGGTGATAATATTTGCCTCCACCGATTTTTCCAATGATCCCATAGCCGCCAAACGCAATAATACATCAAGGGTCAAATCATAACCCCGAACCGTATATTTATTGGGAACATATCCGTATTTTGTTTTATATGAATCGATAAAACTATCGCTCACGGTTTCATCAAACTCTTTATATTCTGAAGGAAAATGAAATTTCAACCTTCCCAAATGATTATTTGAAAGTACATCACTTTCAAATGAACTATTCTTGTTTGTAGTAAATAAAATGATTTCGTTATTTCTGGCCAATCTGTTCAAGGCAGAAGTAGCGCTGCTAAGTAAAGCCACACTTTCCGATTCCAAAATCACCCAATTCTCACGGCCTTTTACCAGAGAAGAACTCAGAGTGGATTCAGTTATATTATTTCCGCCGGGGTTAACCGTTCTTGCATTTGGCAAGGCATTTATTAATTTGCTTTTAATTGCAGCAGATGCTCCATCTGCCACGATTATCACGTTTTTGCCCTGCGAGTGATCCTGCAAATATTTGATCATGGCTTCTCTTAACATCTCATCGCTGGGCCGGGCCTGATATAAATTGGGAATTGCCCTCAATTCCCTGTTTGAAATAGGCGAAATTACAGGAACATTTAAATTAGACAATCTCGCAGCGGCCTCTTCTGAGGTTGCCTGCAATAGCGGACCGATTACCGCATCTACCTCACTAAAATTATTGGCTTGAATAATTGAGGACACCTTAGAGGGTTGTTGTTGGGTATCATACACCTTCAAATTGGTGGAAATCCCCAATTCCTTGGCACGTTCCATCGCCATTAAGACCCCGCTGTAAAAGTCAAGGGAAATTCGCATCACCCTGTCATTTTGTAACATTTCCCTCGAATTCGAGATCGAATCGTATTTAATCTTACTCAGGTTATAGGGAAGCATCAATACCAAATTTTTGATGTCAAAATTCTTTAAATTATTTTGGAGATCAAGTCGTTTTACATCTTTAGCTTCAGCTATTTCAGTAATTTCTCCCAGATCCTCCAAATCCCTTCCTCGGGCATCTTTGGTGGGTACTTTTAAGATCATCCCCCATTTCAATCCGTCTTTTAATGCGGGATTTAAAGCTATTAAAGAATCGGCTTCCACCTGAAACCTACGGGTTAAACTGTACATGGTTTCCTGCGGCTGCACTTCATAAAATTGAAACGCATCATCGGTAATAATTACATAATCGTCCAAAACAGCAGTTCCAACCTTTAGCATTATCCCGGGTTGTAAAACACCAACAGTTGGATTTAATTTTTCCAATTCCACTACCGTCATTCCATATTTTCGAGCAATTCCAAATTTGGTTTCTTTTGGCAAGATAATGTGCTCCCTTGTTCTGGTAATTTGAGCGGAACCAGCAGTCTGAACTCTTGGAGTTGGCCTGGTTATCTGAGTTTCTCTTTTTGAAATTATAGGAATTTGAATGACCTCGCCATTTTGTAGTTCTTTGGAGTAAAGCTGTTTGTTATATTTTTTGATCTCATCTATACTGACATCATACTGCTTTGACAAACTGTACAAGGTTTCCTTTTTCTCTACCCGATGTGACTTAAAACTGACGGCCGACTCAGTTGAAGGCGTCACCGTTTCCCCTTGCACCGGAATAACCAGTTTTGTACCTACCTGCACCCCATTTCTCGCATCAGGATTATATTCATAGATAGATTCAACACTTATTTTATATTTCTGTGCTATCCGGTAAACATTTTCCTCCGGGGCCACCGTATGATATTGAAATGCCTGGCCAAAGGCAGTTGTTGAAAGTATTTGAAAAAACAAGCTTATAACTATCACATACTTCATCTGTTCTATTTTAATGGTTTTTAAATGGTAGTTGTAATTCATAATTCAGGAAGAAAACATCAATTTAATTTGAAGGTTAACAACCCCAATTTTATCATAATTTTATGGTGCCGACAATATATTGAAATATAAATCTTATGTAACAATTAATGCGTCAACTAATTAGTCTTTCATCTATTATATATATTCTTTTATCCATTCTTTCGTCCGGTTAATATGCTACTCCCATTCTATTGTTGCGGGCGGTTTTGAACTTATGTCATACACTACCCTATTAACGCCTTTTACCCGATTTATTATTGTATTAGATATCTTTTGTAGGAATTCGTATGGCAAATCCACCCAATCTGCGGTCATTCCATCGGTAGATTCCACCGCTCTCAAAGCCACCACTTTTTCGTAAGTCCTTTCATCACCCATAACACCTACCGAGTTTACCGGCAACAAAATCGCTCCTGCCTGCCAAACTTTATCGTATAAATTCCATTCTTTCAGGCCGTCTATAAAAATAGCATCAACTTCCTGAAGGGTACGTACTTTTTCCGCAGTGACATCGCCCAAAATACGTATTGCCAATCCGGGTCCGGGAAATGGATGTCTTCCCAACAATTCTTTGGCTATTCCCAGTTCAGCCCCTACCCTGCGCACTTCATCTTTAAATATCATCCTGAGTGGTTCTACCACTTTCAATTTCATAAAATCAGGCAATCCCCCAACATTATGGTGTGATTTTATAGTTGCTGATGGACCTCCGTTTACCGAAACCGATTCGATCACATCCGGATAAATCGTGCCTTGAGCCAAATATTTTACATTCTGAATCAAATGCGCTTCCTGATCAAAAACCTCAATAAAGGCATTGCCGATGGCTTTTCGCTTTTCTTCAGGATCGCTAATTCCGGCCAGGGCACCCAAGAAACGTGCCGAAGCATCTACCCCTTTTACGTTCAGTCCCATATCTTTATACTGATCCAAAACCCCGGTAAACTCGTCTTTGCGAAGCAACCCGTTATTTACAAAAATGCAGTATAAATTTTTTCCGATGGCTTTGTGAAGCAAAACTGCGGCAACAGAGGAATCTACGCCTCCGCTCAATCCAAGCACCACTTTATCATCCCCAATTTTATTTTTCAATTCTGAAACCGTCATCTCCACAAATGTCTCGGGGGTCCAGGTTTGGGCAACTCTGGCTATTTTCACCAGGAAGTTTTCCAGCACTTGTTTCCCATCTGTAGTGTGATACACTTCCGGATGAAATTGGATGGCGTAGGTTTGCTCCCCATCAATTCTATAGGCTGCATTCAGCACATCTGATGTACTTGCCAGCCTTACGCTATTTTCGGGTAATTCTTTAATGGTGTCGCTGTGGCTCATCCAAACTTGGGAATATTCCGGAATTCCGTCAAACAAAAGTTCCGCAGGTTTGATGTCAGACAAATTTGCCCTGCCGTATTCCCTTGTTTCCGAAGCTTCCACCGTTCCTCCATGAAACTGGGCAAAATATTGCGCCCCGTAACACACTGCCAAAAGCGGCAATTTCCCTCTTATTTCAGCTAAATCCGGATGTGGTGCATTTTCCGCCCGAACCGAAAACGGGCTTCCCGAAAGAATCACGGCTTTAAATCCTGAAAGGTCTTTTGGGGGTTTATTATATGGATGAATTTCGCAGTAAATATTCAACTCTCTTACACGCCTTGCAATAAGCTGTGTATACTGGGAACCAAAATCTAAAATAAGTACGTTTTCTTGCATAGGCAAAAGTAAGTATTTGAACCAATAATGACAATGCAGTTGTATAATTTAATATCTTTAATAAAAAATCAAAGCATCCCATGAAAATAATCAGCGCCATCATTTTTGCAATTGCCATCATTTTTGCCTCCTTTTACCTTGGAAACGCCTATATTGAAAGGGCACAGCCTAAAGGGAGTATTTCTGTCACAGGATCAGGAAGTGAAAATTTCACCTCAGATTTGATCGTATGGGAAGGTCAATTCAGCAGAATGAATCCCGA
>Ga0307486_1000470_pt1 | contig 36862 bp, 36 predicted proteins | sample CBIW02metaG_FD_203663 | JGI IMG/M metagenome (GOLD analysis project Ga0307486, IMG submission 203663) | Sea-ice brine microbial communities from Beaufort Sea near Barrow, Alaska, United States - CBIW 0.2 | ecosystem: Environmental > Aquatic > Marine > Coastal | place: USA: Alaska | collected... | reverse complement strand
TTTAAATCCATAAGGGGAGCAGATGACTTCTGTGTAATCAGATCTGTAGTAGATACCCTCATCAAAAAGTCTGAAAATGTATTGCAGAACCTTACTCATATCTCTCAGTTAGTACCTGAGTAGTTACAGTATTTTTTGATTGAAACAATTACTATATGTTTGAGCCTTCGCTGAATAAATCTGAAGATGAACTTATTTTTACGGAATTTAAATACCCTAGCTTTTAGTCTAGTTATATGCCTGACAAGTTGTAATTCAAAAAGTCCGCTTTGAAAAAAATACTCTTAAAAGTGGTAGGTTAGTTTTGAAGTTGTACCAGACAAATCACCATATGTCTATTCTCCAAAGTAAAACGGCATATTTTTTCTACCCTATATGGTCGGATCTCACGAGACTTTATGATTACTATATTTGATCCTTACTTTTAGGCATAAAAAAAGGAACCGCTAGATTCCTTTTTTAAGCTTAGAATGAAAATGCAATTTATTGCGTAATCCACTTGCAGAGTATTCTGAATTTAATCATCATCCCTTTCAGATCCCTGTACTTTTACAATCTTATTATAAATACCTAAAAGTAAGAAAGGTGCAGCCCACTGACCGACAAATAAAGCGGAGTGATTTTTCTTTGCCAATTTAAATCCAAGTGAAAGTAATATGGCCCCCACTGCAGATGCCAAGAATACATCTGATGGAAGTTTTGCGGTTTGTTTTTCTATTGCTTTTGTTAATTCGCCTTCTTTTTCCGACTTTTTCATAATGATTAGTTTTAACTGTTTAATAGTGGTCAAATAACCATTTGCAAGATACTTGCCATGTCGTTTTAATGGCTATGGAGTTATGTTTCTACCGATGTGCGAACTTTGAGATGAGCATGTTGGGTTGAAAAATGCTGATAATGTAGCAGACTATTCACAACTAATTTCTTGAAAGGTATCTCAGCTATTATCGAACACTGATCAGGGGTAAAATCACCACTTTGGAAGGGATAAATTTAACTTCTTGCTATTAGAGCTGAAGAAAATCTGAGTTTGTATAGTTAACACTCAAAACAATTTTTCAGAAGAGCGAAATACTCATTTGCCACTCTAGCTAATGAATATTGAACGAGTATTATTTTGAAACTGAACAGTTTATAGCTTCCCAGTTGATATTTGTTGAAAAAGATCTGTCGAAATTCAACACAATCCCAGTTAATAAGCTTTGATATCTTTGAATGAGTGGTTGCAATGTATCTTTAAAAGTACAAAAACGACAAATAATGTCTCTCTGAGGATACAAAATTAGTGAACCAGATTAATCCTGTTATTCCACCATACAGGCCACCCAAAACATGACGTCTAATTTATCTATTATCCTCCCAAGGCATATAAATCACCTTTTTGGTTTCAAAATATTCTTCTCTGAAATAGTCTTCTAAATGATAAACCACATAGGATTTGTCTAATTCCTCCATCTCTTCATCCACTTCCCCACCTTTCAGATAGAATATGCCATTTTGAAATTCGTTGATGTCTTCCTTGCGAATTTTGTTTTTGACCCAAGGATAAAAATTAGCCATTCTGGTCACTGCTCTGCTGATGACGAAGTCGTATTTATGCACTAATTCCTCAGCTCTCCCTTGTTGGGCTTCTACATTGGTAAGCTTCAATTGCTTCACCACATCTTTTACCACAGAAATCTTTTTTCCAATAGAATCTACCAGGTGAAAATGGGTGTCTTGAAACATGATCGCCAAAGGAATTCCTGGAAATCCCCCTCCAGTTCCGATGTCCAATACTTTAGTGCCGGGCTCAAAAGTCATCACCTTCACAATTCCCAGGGAATGCAGCACATGGTGAATATAAAACTCCTCCATGTCTTTGCGACTGATCACATTGATTTTAGAGTTCCAGTCATCATAGAGTTCTTGCAGCTTTTCAAACTGCCCTAGTTGATGCTCACTTAGGTCTGGGAAATAGCTTTGAATAAGGGTTACTCCGGCGTTCATTAGATATGTTTTTCTTTGCCAGCGGCAATTTCGTATAATAATTCTCTGGATCGGTGAAGCTGGGCTTTTACCGTACCGAGTGGTTTTTCAAGCTCTTTGGCGATTTCATCGTAGGACAACTCATCGAAGTAGCGAAGCTTGACAAGCTTACGGTATTTGGCGGGAAGCTTGTCCACGAAAATTCGCACCATTTCTATCCGTTGTGTTCTGATGAACTCGTCTTGTGGATTGTTGTCATCATCTTCCACGTCGATTGTGACAGAGTTGCCGCTGTCATCTGACATGGTGGTGTTGAGGCTCATCGTTTTGAGCTTCTTTTTGCGAATAAAATCAATAGTGTTATTGGTGGCTATTCGAAATAACCAGGTAGAAAAGGTATAATCTTTCTTAAATCGGTGAAGATTTTTGAAAGCTTTGGCAAATGCCTCCATCGTGAGATCCTCAGCATCGTCTGCATTTCTGATCATCTTTAGGATCATGTAATAAACAGCTTTTTTGTAGCGCTTCATCAAGGCCGCAAAAGCTTGCTGGTCTTTTTCCTCCACTGCCTGATCAATCAGATCGAAGTCCTCGAGTGCTTTTTTAGAAAATCCGCGTTCGTTTATTTCCATTGAATATCTTTTGCCTGATGTGAGATGGTTCCCAAAATCCAAAAATAACCCAGATAGATCATATCTAGAAGCCAGGTAGTTTTGGGAGCTTTGGTGCCTTGGATCTTTTTGGATGCTGCGTTGAAAATGCTAACTACCGCAATGGATCTTAATAGCATAATACCAAAAACGACGGAAAAATGTTCCCACTGCTGGTGTATTCCGGAATAAATTAGTAATCCAATTCCTCCAGTCCAGAATAATGCATGTGAAAGTGGATATAATCCAACTTTCCTTTTGTCTTCGCTGTTGTAAAATTTACCCGCGTGCATGTGTCTTTTTTTCTGAATCAGGTATTCTTTTTTTGTCTCCTTTGGAATGGAAAGTGTATTGGCATCTGGATCTAGTACAATGGCAGTATTTCTGCCGCTTGCATGTTGATTGACAAAAAGATCATCATCTCCTCCTTCAATATGCCAAAGGTTTTTAAAAGCTTTCACCTCCATAAAAAAACTTTTTCGATAACAAAGATTTCTTCCAATCCCCATAAAAGGTTTATTCCACAGACCAAAAGAAAGATAAAATAAGCCTGTCAAAATAGTTTCGAATTGAATCCAACTATTTAAAAATCCGGGTTTCTGCTCATATCCTGAAAAACCCAATGCAAAAGTTTTCTTTTCTTCCCTTACCGGAACAGTCATTTTTCTGATCCATTGATCTGTTTCCGGGATGCAATCCGCATCTGTAAGTAGAATTACATCGTTTTTGGCAACTTTGATTCCCAGTGTCAAAGCATATTTTTTGGCAGTGACATGTGGAGGGGTGTATTTAATAGTGACAGACCTGAGCTTCGGATAAGCCACCATCATTTTCTCCAACAATCTCTTCGTCCTATCGCTTGATCTGTCATTGACTATCATGACATCAAATGCAGGATAATCCTGTTCGAAAAGCTTGGGGATCAAAGTTTTGAGATTGTTGTGCTCATTATGCGCACAGACCAATACAGTCACTGCTTCCTCATTCAAAGTAGGCAAAGAAGATGTCTTGCCAGAATGGAAGGCGGTTTTCCCAAAAATAAATAACAGGTAAATCACCTGGATAAATATCCCGATACCGAAGAGTAACCAAAGTAAAAATAGGCCCATAGGTCAATTTTGCTGGGCAAATATAAAATCAAATTCAGCAAACCGTTTAAGAATAAGGGTATATTTTTGCAACTAGTGAAAGACATCATGTTGAATGTCTCCGCAGTACCCTTATTTTAGACATGAAGTTCACCTTATCACATCAAGATCCTAAAAGTAAAGCCCGAGCAGGCGTATTGAAAACCGATCACGGTGATATTCAAACTCCGATTTTTATGCCAGTAGGCACTGCAGGTTCGGTTAAAGCGGTTCATCAGCGGGAACTGGATCAGGATATAAAAGCTCAGATCATTTTAGGAAATACCTATCATCTTTATCTCAGACCTGGTCTGGATGTACTAGAAAAAGCGGGTGGTCTTCATAAATTTAATGGTTGGGATAAGCCGATTCTAACAGATAGTGGTGGATATCAGGTTTTTTCCCTCTCTGGAACTCGTAAAATCAAGGAAGACGGGGTGATGTTCAAATCTCATATTGACGGATCAAAACATCATTTTAGTCCAGAGGGTGTGATGGATATTCAGCGAACCATTGGAGCTGACATCATTATGGCATTTGATGAGTGTACTCCTTATCCATGTGAATATGGATACGCCCGGAATTCCATGGAAATGACCCACCGCTGGTTGACTAGATGTAGTAGCAGGTTTGATGAGACAGAGGGGAAATATGGCTACCGCCAAACTTTATTCCCAATTGTTCAGGGTTCAGTGTATAAAGATCTTCGAAGACAAAGTGCAGAATTTATTGCAGCTCAAGACAGGGAAGGAAACGCAATAGGTGGACTTTCGGTAGGTGAGCCTGCGGAAATGATGTATGAGATGACCGAGCTTGTCACAGATATATTTCCTGCTGATAAGCCTCGCTATTTAATGGGAGTAGGTACGCCGGCTAATATTTTGGAGTGTATCGCACTTGGGGTGGATATGTTCGACTGTGTGATGCCGACAAGAAATGCACGAAATGGGATGCTCTTTACCTCAGAAGGATTTATTAACATCCGAAATGAGAAATGGAAGGAAGATTTTTCTTCCATAGATCCAACGATTGGAGGATATGTGAGTACTTTTTACACCAAAGCCTATCTACGTCACTTAGTCATCAGCAAAGAAATCTTGGCAGCACAGATCGCAAGCATTCATAATTTGAGTTTTTATCTTTGGCTAGTTAGTCAGGCAAGGGAACATATCCTTGCGGGAGATTTTGCCGTTTGGAAAGATCAGATGATCCAAAAAGTCAGCACCAGACTCTAGCTATGAAATTACTCGATAAACTGATCATCAAAGATTTCCTCAAGACCTACTTCTTCGTAGTATTGATGTTGATTTTGGTGGTATTGGTTTTAGATTTCACGGAGAAAAATGATTCTTTCATAAGGAATGAGGTGCCTTCAGGTGAGATCTTGAAGTACTTAGCCAATTATGGATTATACCTCAATAACCTTCTGACACCTATCACTGTGTTTATATCTGTGATTTTCATCACTTCCAAGATGGCAGGAAGGTCTGAAATTATTGCGATTCTGAGCAGCGGAGTCAGTTTTTTGAGATTGTTGAGACCTTTCTTTATTGCTGCGCTTTTGATAGGATCTGTCAGCTTTGTTTTAAACGGATGGGTGCTACCAGTTGCTACTGCCGGCGTGTATGAGTTTAAGATGACTTATTTAGATAATGAAAGGACTTCCTCAGAGTCAAATATTCATGTTAGAGTAGGGCCGGATTCCTTTGCTTATTTTAGCAAGTTTTATAATACAGGAAATACTGGATATTATTTTACTCTGGAAACCATCGAGGATGGCCAGTTGTTGGCAAAGCTATCCTCTGATCGAATTGAATGGGATACTGCCAAAAATGTATGGATACTCAAAAACTGGAAACTTAGAGTTTTAGAAGAAAAAGGAGAGATCTACACCTCCGGTGAAACCATGGATACGACTTTGTCCATTGGGCCGGGAGATTTTGATTTACCAAAAAATCATCATGAAACACTGAAACTTCCCGAACTTGGAAGACAGATTAAGATATTGGAAGATCGTGGAGCTGATAATGTAGCTTTTTACAAAATAGAGCGTTACGTGCGTTTTATGTCACCCTTTGCAGCTATTATTCTGACGTTTATCGGAGTAATTATGTCAGCTAGAAAGACTAGGGGAGGCTCTGGTTTTCAGATTGCAATGGGCTTTTTACTGGCTTTCGTCTATATTATACTATTTATATTGTCTCGGACATTTGCGGAAAACGGAGCAGAATACCCAATTTTCGCCGTCTGGCTTCCCAATATAATTTTTGCAGTCACAGGATTATTACTCTACAAAACGGTTCCCAGATAGATGAATCCATCCATCAAAGATTATCTCATGCTTCACTTTATCGTGGTGATTTGGGGATTCACAGCGATTCTGGGTTTGCTGATTTCTTTGCCGGCTATAGAATTGGTTTTTTATAGGACATTGATAGCCGCGGTTGGAGTAGCTGGATTATTTCTGTTAAAAAAGAAAACTCTTTCCATGCCATTACCGGATATGTTGAGGGTAACAGGCGTTGGATTTGTCATAGCCATGCACTGGATTCTGTTTTTTTGGTCGGCCAGAGTTTCTACAGCTTCTGTTTGTCTTGCCGGCATGGCCACCACGTCTCTGTGGACTGCTTTGGTGGAGCCATTATTGAATAGAACCAAAATCAAATGGTATGAAGTTGGCCTTGGTTTGATGGTGATTTCTGGTCTTGTGGTGATTTTTAGTTTCGAAACGGGCTACTGGCTTGGGATTAGTATGGCTTTGGGGTCTGCGTTTTTGGCATCGGTTTTTTCGGTGCTGAATAGTAAGCTAGCCCACAAGCACAATCCCTATCAAATCACTTTTTATGAAATGGCTGGGGCCTGCTTATTTACGGTGTTGTTTATGCCTATTTACTCTATTTTCCTGAGCGACGAAGGGTTGAAAATGAGTTTACATGGATACGACTGGTTCTGGCTTTTTATTCTGGGAGGAGTATGTACGGTCTATGCCTTTTCAGTTTCTGTAGATTTGATGAAAAGGCTATCGGTATTTTCCATCAATCTCACCGTTAATCTGGAGCCGGTATACGGGATAGTTTTGGCAGTTTTAATTTTTGGAGAAAGTGAAAAAATGACCCCTCAGTTTTATCTCGGCACAGGGATTATACTGATTTCAGTATTGAGCTATCCAGTTTTAAATTTCTTGAATAAAAGAAGAAAACCGATCAGACCGCTGGGATAACAGTTTATAGCGTTGTGATATCATGAAGAGTTGCAAGTGCCATCTTCAACTCTTGACCTGATATTTCTCCGACTTTTTCAATTAGTCTTTCCTTTGAAACTGATCTGATATGGAAAACCAATAATTCAGATTCTAATTTCAACCCATTTTTATTCGATGGTTCTAACACCGGATTTCCCTGATAATTTTTGATTTTGGAAGTAAGCGGGGCAGTGACCACCACTTGCAAGAATTTGTTCATTAAATTCCCACTCAGAATCACTACTGGTCTTCTGCCCGCTTGCTCAGAACCCATCACAGGATTAAGATCAGACATCCATATTTCACCTTGCCTCATCTTCCAGCTGCTTTAGGTATTCGCCCAGGCCTTCTTCAGCGACCATAAGGATATTGTCATCTTGAGCCGCCTGTCTATAGGATCTGACATATTCAGCTCTCTTAAGATGGTCAAGATATAGATTGAGCGCATTTTCCATCAATTTATTCTTTGGAAGAGATAGCTTTTTTGCATAGTCAGCGAGTCGTTGCAGGAGGTCGTCTGGAAGTGTGCTAGTGAAAGTCGCCATTGTAATTTATATTTATTATTTACAAATATATAAAATAAATATAAAGTACAACTGACTGATAATCAAATTTTTAAATTATTTTTTAATTTTGAATATTTAGACTGAAAGGAACAATATTCTTTTTTTATCAAAACAAGAGTGTGGTGTATTTAACTGCTAGTTTTTTTGATTTTAATTATTTAGTTACAAACTATATGAAATTTTTCAAATTCAACCAGAGAGTCTCTCTCTCTTTTCTTAATAGGTATTTTTTCCTGTCAAAAAATCTTTGAGACAGACAGTTCATTAAATGATCTTGGTCAGCGGCCTTCTTTAGGCGTGAATTATGGAGTGGAAAGGTTCGGGAAATTCATGTTTTACCTGAAACCCCAAATTCAATTATGATGAGATTTGCTATACTAACTTCTTTCTTTGGGCTGATATTTTTTCTGCCGTTAACCCTGAAGGGTCAGGATAAAACGTTTGAGTATCAGGTATTGACTGTTTTTACCCAGCAAATTGATCAATCCTATTCCGAAGCCAGCCAAATAGGGAGTGGTGCAGGGTTGGGGGTTTACAGCAGATATACGCTAGGTAAATTGAGATTGGAGACAAGCATTCTTTATCTGAGCCATAGGTCGCAACTCTATGGCAGAAGGAATACCTATGGAAGCTTGAGTCTCAATGGGAAGCTTAATTTCTTGTTCAAGACAATTTCTATGGGGGAAAGGCAGGTGTATTTGGGGCCTGATTTGGGAATTTATCAGCCTTTGAACTCTGAAGGGGGATTATTGTGGTCCAAGTTTTGGTTCCAATACGGATTTCTAGTTTCCCCTTTTTTCTGACCTATGATTTTGAATATATTACGCTTCAGGGCTATATCAGAAATAGTGTAGGGATAAGCTTTTGGCCGTAGATCTATAGAATGTCAGCCAATTTGGCTAGTATCCTTTTTAAATTTTTTAACCAATCGCCAAGTCTTGTCATTGCGACATCGATTTTCTGAACATGATATAGTTTTTTTTAGTTTTTATAAGAAGACAGCTTTTAAAGAATTGCTTCAAACTTAAAATAGCTCTCTTTCCATTTAATCGAAGTAGGCTTCTCCTCATACAATCCAAAAACCGAAGAACCAGAGCCAGACATAGCCGCATAATAAGCTCCATTTTCATAGAGTTGTTCTTTTATGGCGGCGATCTCAGGATGATTTTGGAATACGCTGGCCTCAAAGTTATTTACAAGCTCATCTTTCCACCGGGATTTGTCTTTTAAAATTTCTGACAGCTTAATTTTTGGTGTAGAAGGCGTGACTCCTGCATAAGCTTCTTTGGTACTGATATGAATTCCGGGATTGATTAACAATAAATGGTTTCCTTTCAAATCTAATTCTACAGGTTCCAAGATCTCTCCTCTTCCTGTGGCTATCTGCGGTTTATTTTCAATAAAGAAAGCGCAGTCACTTCCCAATTGAGCTGCATATTCCTCCAAAAAGAAATCATCCAATATCAGGTCAAAAAGATTATTCATCAATTTAAGTGCAAATGCAGCATCTGCAGAACCTCCACCTAAGCCTGCCCCAATTGGGATTTTTTTGAGCAGATGAATGTCGACATTTGGAAGATTGGAAAAATCCTTTTGTAATAGTTGATAGGCTTTTAAGATCAGGTTGCTTTTTGAATCTCCAGGAATATCAATCCCCGAACTCTCGAAAGTTGTTTTCTTGGTTTCGATTATCATTTCTAGCGCATCGAAAAGTGGGATCGGAACCATGCACGTTTCTATGGAGTGGTAACCGTCCTTCCTCTTTTCTGTGACATGTAGGCCAAGATTGATTTTAGCATTAGGAAAACAAATCATATTTTAAATTTAGATCGAAAGTAACGGATTAATGAAGATTGTGAATTGGTGATGAAAATCCTAAAATTGGATTTATTAGAAGCTTTTTGAAAAAAATGTTACCGAAGTGGAGGTTTGTTGCGAAGAATCATGTGATTTATAAAAATTTTTGCAATTAATTGAAATCAATACAAAATTTCGAATTTTTAAAAATAAAAGTATCAAAAGCTTGAATAAGGGCATAATATGCTCGTAATGAAATATATAATTTTAAAATTATTGAATTCTCCTTCATAAAATATTTGGGAATGATTCACTTTGTAAAATTAAATATTGTAAGTCTGATAATTGAGTTTTAATATTGTCTTACTGTTCTGTCAAGGACACTTAAACCTATCGCTAAAAATGGATCTATTAGTCAACGTGCTCAACGTAATTATTCTCATTGAATGTTAAATTGAGGCATTAGACTATTTATAATAAATTATTAAAAATCTAAAGTGCCTCACTAACCTGAGGCACTTTTTGTTTACAAATTATATGACGCTTAAAAAACATAGTTGGGAAATAAGTGACAATCCAGAGCATCCAGCGGGCATGGCCATGTTGTATGCCACTGGTATGAGTGACAAAAAAATGAAACAACCATTTGTTGGGATAGCAAGCTGCGGCTATGAAAGCAATCCCTGCAATATGCATCTCAACGACTTTGCCGAACTGATCAAAGCATCCTCACAGGATCAAGATCTTACGGGTTTAATATTCAATACCATAGGTATATCTGATGGTATTTCTATGGGTACTTCCGGCATGAGGTATTCTTTGGTGTCCAGAGAGATAATTGCAGATTCTATTGAATCATTTATTTTGGGTCATTCCTTTGACGCTTGTGTAGCTGTGGCGGGATGTGATAAAAATATGCCCGGTGCTGTGATGGGCATGTTGAGGATCAACAGGCCTTCCATTATGGTGTATGGTGGCACGATCGCCTCTGGAAATTATAAGGGTGAAAAACTGAATATTGTCTCTGCATTTGAAGCTTTTGGCAAGAGAGTAAATGGCAATATTTCCGATGAAGATTATGACGGGGTCATAAGAAATGCCTGTCCTGGAGCTGGAGCTTGCGGAGGAATGTATACTGCAAATACCATGTCTTCCGCAGTTGAAGCAATGGGAATGTCTCTTCCTTACTCTGCCTCTAACCCGGCAAATTCTCCAGAAAAATTTGAAGAGTGTAAGGACGTGAATAAGTATATCAGAGTCCTTTTAGAAAAGGACATCAAGCCAAAAGACATTGTGACCCGCAAAAGCATAGAGAATGCGGCGACAGTAGCTATAGCTCTTGGTGGCAGCACCAATGCGGTAATGCACCTTATTGCAATCGCTAAAACTGCTGGGGTTGATTTTACCCTCAATGACTTTAAAGACATCAATGCTAAGGTGCCGATGATAGGTGATTTCAAGCCATCTGGAAAATTCATGATGGAGGATCTTCACGAGCAAGGCGGCGTACCGGCTTTCATGAAATATATGCTGGACAACGGCTTTCTCCATGGAGATTGTCTGACTGTCACGGGCAAAACTCTAGCAGAAAATTTAAAAGATATTGCTCCGATTACCGTTTCTATGGTGAATGTGATTCATCCATTGGAAACCCCAATTAAGACTACGGGTCATTTATGTATCCTCTCTGGCAATCTTGCTCCTGATGGTGCGGTGGCGAAGATCACCGGTAAAGAAGGTAGTTCTTTCACCGGCCCAGCTCATGTGTTTGATTCTGAGCAAGAAGCCAATGATGCAATCAGAGACCACAAAGTTTCAAAAGGTGAGGTGTTGGTAATTCGAAATATTGGACCTAAGGGTGGGCCTGGAATGCCTGAGATGTTAAAACCTACTTCCATGATAATCGGAGCAGGCTTAGGTTCTGAGGTAGCGTTGATCACTGATGGTAGATTTTCGGGTGGAACCCATGGTTTCGTAGTAGGTCACGTCACTCCTGAAGCTTGGACTGGTGGTCCTATAGGTTTGGTGAGAAATGGAGATGTGGTGACTATTGATGCGGACGGTTTAAAATTGACGGTTGCTATTTCCGAGGAAGAATTCGCAGAAAGGAAAAAATCCTGGAAGCAAAAGGACATCTCTGATTTGCAGGGAACATTAAAAAAATACAACAAACTAGTTTCTACCGCATCTGAAGGGTGCGTAACGGACAATTTCTAAGTTTATGAAGGATTCCATGATCAGAGGAGCAGATATTGTGGTACAGTCGCTCATTGCAGAGAATGCCGAAATAATTTTCGGATACCCTGGAGGAGCTATAATGCCGGTTTACGATGCATTATACGACTATCACGATCAGATTAGGCACGTTTTAACTAGGCATGAACAAGGCGCTATTCACGCTGCACAGGGCTATGCGCGGGTTTCAGGAAAAGTCGGCGTCTGTCTCGCCACTTCGGGACCCGGAGCTACCAATTTAATTACGGGAATGGCAGATGCCCAAATTGATAGCACGCCACTGGTCTGTATTACAGGTCAGGTAGCTTCCCATCTTTTGGGGACTGATGCTTTTCAAGAGACAGACATAGTTGGAATATCCATGCCAGGCACCAAGTGGAATATTCAGGTAAGAAGAGTAGAAGATATTGGTCCCGCTATCGCTAAAGCATTTTTTATTGCGAAATCTGGAAGACCAGGCCCGGTGTTAATTGATATCACCAAGGATGCTCAAACTAATTTTGGTGAGTTTAATTATGCCAAATGCTTGGGCTTTAGATCGTATAAAACACATATTCCAGTCGAGAAAACTGCGATACAAGAAGCTTCTTTTTTGATTAATATGGCCAAAAAGCCGTATGTGTTATTTGGTCAAGGAGTAACATTAGGAGGAGCGGAGGTTGAATTAAAAGCATTTTTGGATAAATCCGGTATACCTGCTGCCTGTACTTTGTTAGGATCTGGAGCTCTTTCTGAAGATCATCCCAATTATGTAGGAAAACTAGGAATGCATGGCAATTATGCGCCAAATGTATTGACCAACCAGTGTGATGTGTTGATTGCGGTGGGTATGCGTTTCGACGACCGGGTGACTGGAGATCTTAGTCGATATGCGAAGCAAGCCAAGGTCATCCACTTGGAATTAGATGCCTCAGAGATCAATAAGATAGTAAAATGTGAAGTAGCAGTTTTGGGCAGTTGTAAAGATAGCCTTGCGATGCTGACCGAAGCGGTAAAGGAAAATAGCTATCCAGAGTGGATGGCGAGATTCAAGGAGCTTTCTGATCTGGAGCGGGCTACCGTCATCGAACCTGATTTGACCCCTACAAAAGCTGGTTTGACGATGGGTGAAGTGATTCATCAGATCAACAAATACAAAGCTGACGATGCTGTATTAGTCACGGATGTAGGACAACATCAGATGATATCGTGGAGATATTTTAATTATAAAAAGCCAAGGACACAAGTTACTTCGGGTGGTTTGGGAACTATGGGATTTGCGCTACCAGCGGCATTGGGAGCTCAGATGCATGACTTTTCACGTCAGGTAATTTGTGTGGCTGGAGATGGAGGCATACAGATGACCATCCAGGAGTTGGGGACAATTATGCAGACCAAAGCACCTGTAAAGATCGTCCTACTCAATAATAATTTCTTGGGAATGGTAAGGCAGTGGCAGCAAATGTTTTTCGAAAAGCGCTATTCCTTCACTGAACTGGATAATCCTGATTTTGTTAAGATAGCAGATGCATATAATATAAGAGCTCAAAAAGTCACCGATAGAGAAGATTTGACCGAAGCGATAGAAGATATGTTGATCCACGATGGGCCATTCTTCCTTGAAGTCGTGGTGGAGAAAGAAGATAATGTGTTCCCGATGATTGCCACTGGCTGCTCGGTAGAAGAGGTTAGATTAAGCTAAATCCCAAATATGAAACGACATACTATTTTCGTCATTACCGAAAATTTCATCGGTATTCTTAATCGAATCACTATTATTTTTACCCGAAGGGGTATTAATATCGACGCACTCACTGCTTCTGAAAGCCGTCTGGAAGGAATTCATAGAATTACCATTGAGGTCAATGCTACAGAAGAAACAGTAGTGCAACTGGTCAATCAGATAGAGAAAATCATCGATGTGATCAAAGCCTTTTATCACGAAGATGAAAGTGTAGTCTATCAAGAGATAGCTTTATATAAAATCCCAGTATCGAGGTTAGATGGAGGTCTTGAAAAAATCATCAGGCAGCATAACGCAAAGATTATTGCCGCGGAACCTGATTTCGTGGTGCTTGAGCTTACGGGTCATAAAGAGCAAACCCAAGATCTACTAGAGATACTCAAAACCTACGGACTGCTGGAATTTGCCCGCTCGGGAAGAGTAGCCATTGCAAAAAGAATGTTAACTATTGACAGCTTTGTTAAATAAAATAAGTAAAAAAGGCTTCCTTAGAAACCTATTAAACACTAGTAATAAAATTTAAAGCACATGAAATTAAAATTTGGCTCAACAGAGGAAAATGTAGTTACCAGGGAAGAATTTCCATTGGAAAAAGCAAGAGAAGTGCTTAAGAATGAAGTGATTGCTGTACTAGGATACGGGGTTCAAGGCCCCGGGCAGGCACTCAATCTGAAAGACAATGGATTCAATGTAATCGTAGGTCAGCGTAAAGGTTCTAAAACTTGGGACAAAGCTGTAGCGGATGGATGGGTTCCTGGTGAGACACTTTTTGAATTGGAAGAAGCTTGCGAAAAAGGTACTATTCTTCAATTCTTACTTTCTGATGCTGGGCAAATTGCACTTTGGCCAACAGTAAAGAAACACCTGACTCCAGGAAAGGCATTGTATTTTTCTCATGGTTTTGGCATAACATACAAAGACAAAACTGGAATTATTCCTCCTGCCGATGTAGATGTGATCTTGGTTGCACCAAAAGGTTCAGGTACATCTTTGAGAAGAATGTTTGTAGAAGGAAGAGGATTGAACTCATCTTATGCAATCTTTCAGGACGGTACTGGCCATGCAAAAGACAGAGTAGTAGCTTTGGGTATTGGAGTAGGTTCAGGCTATCTGTTTGAAACGGATTTCTACCGTGAAGTAACATCTGATCTTACCGGTGAAAGAGGTACTTTGATGGGTGCTATCCAAGGTATCTTCGCCGCTCAGTATGAAGTGTTGAGGTCAAATGGACACAGTCCTTCTGAAGCTTTCAACGAAACTGTAGAAGAATTAACTCAATCCTTGATGCCATTGGTAGCTGAAAACGGAATGGACTGGATGTATGCCAACTGTTCTACCACTGCTCAAAGAGGTGCATTGGATTGGTGGAAACCTTTCAGAGACGCAACTAAGCCAGTATTCGAGGAATTGTATGCTAGTGTGAAATCTGGACAAGAGGCTCAGAAGTCTATCGACTCTAACTCAAAAGATGACTACCGTGAGAAACTGGAAGTGGAATTGAAAGAGTTGAGAGACTCTGAAATGTGGCAGGCAGGTGCTGTCGTTCGTCAATTGAGACCAGAAAATAATTAAATCTAAATACGAAGAATTATGAGTGATAAGCTATGGATATTTGACACAACCCTAAGAGATGGGGAGCAAGTACCTGGGTGCCAGCTGAATACCCAGGAGAAAATCGTGGTGGCGAAAGCTTTAGAAGAATTAGGAGTAGATATTATTGAGGCAGGATTTCCAATCTCGAGCCCCGGAGACTTCAATTCTGTTGTAGAGATTTCTAAGGCTGTATCTAATCCAATTATCTGTGCCCTTTCCAGAGCAGTGGAAAAGGATATTGAAGTAGCTGCCCAATCGCTCAAATTTGCAAAGAAAGCCCGAATCCACACAGGAATCGGGGTTTCTCCTTACCATATTAAATATAAACTTCGGTCTACTCCAGACGATATTATTGCTAGAGGAGTAGCAGCAGTTAAGTATGCCCGAAGGTTTGTAGATGATGTAGAATTCTACGCTGAAGATGCTGGCCGTGCAGAGTCTGATTTCCTCAACAAGATTATTGAAGAAGTGATCAAAGCGGGAGCCACAGTGGTGAATATTCCTGATACGACTGGATATTGTCTTCCAGAGCAATACGGAGCAATTATAGCTAGTTTGATGAATAATGTACCAAACATAGACAAAGCAATTATTGCTACACATTGTCACAATGATCTTGGTATGGCTACGGCTAATACGGTGTCAGGAGTACAGCATGGTGCTCGTCAGGTGGAAGTGACCATAAATGGTATCGGCGAAAGAGCCGGAAATACCTCAATGGAGGAAGTGGTAATGGCGATCAAATGCCATAAATCAATTGATGTCCATACCGAAATAGTCACTCCCAAAATATACAATATGAGTCGACTGGTTTCTAAATTGATGAACATGCCTGTGCAGCCAAATAAGGCTATTGTTGGAAGAAATGCATTTGCTCATTCATCAGGAATTCACCAGGACGGCGTATTGAAGCACCGAGAGAACTATGAAATCATTGATCCTAAAGATGTGGGAGTAGGTGAATCTACCATTGTTCTTACTGCAAGATCCGGACGTGCTGCCTTAAAGCATCACCTGGATGCTTTGGGAGTAGAGTTGGAAGGAGAAGAACTTCGAGAAGTGTATGAGTCCTTTTTGATCATGGCTGATAGCAAACGCGATATTGGTAGAAAGGATCTTCTGGGATTAGTGGGCAAATACATGGAAGATTCAAGTTTCATCGAGCTTGGAAAAGTTACCTACTCTTCTAATGGCACTATTCAGGCTCAGGTTTCTTTGAAAATTGGAGACACTGAGCATACCTCTACTGCTCATGGCAACGGTCCGGTGGATGCAGTGCTGAAAGCCATAGAGAAAAGTGCTAAACCTACGGTAGAATTAGAAGAATTTCTTATTCAGGCAATCACCCACGGAAGTGATGATGTGGCAAAAGTTCACATGAGATTAATGAAAGGAGATACGCCATATCACGGCTTTGCTTCACATACAGACATTGTGCTGGCATCAGCGCAAGCTTTTGTCGATGCACTTAATAAAATCCCGGTCAAGGAATACGCGACCGCATAATTATGGAAAAGACAACATTATTCGATAAAATCTGGGATGCCCATGTGGTAAAATCAGTTCCTTCCGGTCCTGATGTGTTCTTCATAGATAAGCATTTTATCCATGAAGTGACCTCACCGGTAGCATTTCTTAACCTGGAGAAGCGCGGAATAGCAGTAAAAAACCCTAGCCGTACAATTGCAACTCCGGATCATAATGTACCTACGGTAGATCAAGACAAGACCATAAAAGACAAACTTTCCAGAATGCAAGTGGAAAGACTACGTGAGAACTGTGCCAAATACGGTATCGAACTTCACGATCTCGGATCAGCACATCATGGAATTGTACATGTAATCGGACCCGAGCTTGGGATTACCCAACCAGGGATGACCATCGTTTGTGGTGATAGCCATACTTCTACACATGGCGCTTTTGGAGCAATAGCATTTGGAATAGGGACCTCTGAAGTGGAAATGGTTTTTGCGACACAATGCATCATGCAGTCCAAGGCAAAGAAAATGAGAATATCCATTGACGGAGAAGCTGGAGAAGGAGTGACTTCAAAAGATCTTATTCTTTATGTAATTGCGCAGATCACTGCGGCCGGCGCTACCGGTTATTTCGTGGAATATGCGGGTTCGGCAATCCAAAGTCTTTCGATGGAAGCCAGAATGACTGTATGCAACATGTCAATCGAAATGGGCGCTCGTGGTGGATTGATCGCACCTGATGAAACTACTTTTGAATACCTGAAAGGAAAACAATACGCTCCTAAAGGTGAAGCGTGGGATAAAACAGTAGCGTATTGGAAAACATTAAAAACAGACCAAGGTGCTGTATTTGACAAAGAATATCACTTCGATGCTGCTGATATAGAACCTATGATTACCTATGGAACCAATCCTGGAATGGGTATCAAAGTTATAGGGACTATTCCTACCACAGAAGGTATGGAAGGAAGCCATAAAACTTCCTATCTCAAATCTTTAGCTTATATGGGGTTTGAGCCTGGAGAGGCAATCAAAGGTAAGAAGGTTGACTTTGTATTTGTAGGATCATGTACCAATGGACGTATTGAAGATATTCGTTCAGTAGCAGCTTTTGTAAAAGGTCATAAGAAAGCAGATAATATCACTGCCTGGATTGTACCGGGTTCCCGTGAAGTTGAGAAAATGGCACATGAAGAAGGTTTGGTAAAAATTCTGGAAGAAGCTGGGTTCGAACTTCGTCAGCCAGGATGCTCAGCATGTCTGGCAATGAACGATGATAAAATTCCATCTGGAAAATATGCAGTTTCTACTTCCAACAGAAATTTCGAGGGACGTCAGGGACCAGGAGCGCGTACGATGCTCGCATCTCCTTTGACCGTAGCTGCAGTAGCGGTAAGAGGTGAAATCTGCGATCCAAGAGAAGTGTTCGAGAACTAATGATAGATTTTTTAATTGAGGATTTTCAATCATTTGGATAACCTATCAATTTTCCGATCTTTCAATTTTCCACTCTTTCAATTAATAAACAATGGCTTACGATAAATTTACTGTACTCACTAGTACGGCAGTTCCCTTGCCTACAGATAATGTGGACACAGACCAAATCATACCTGCAAGATTCTTAAAAGCAACCGAGCGAGTTGGATTCGGGGATAATCTTTTCCGTGACTGGAGATATGATGTGGAGGGAAATCCGAAAAAGGATTTTGTATTAAACGATCCTACTTATGGTGGTAAAATCTTGCTTTGTGGCAGGAACTTCGGTTCTGGATCCAGCCGCGAGCATGCAGTTTGGGCACTTTATGACTATGGGTTCAGATGTGTGGTTTCAAGCTTTTTTGCAGACATTTTCAAAAATAACTGCTTAAATATTGGGGTTCTGCCTGTAACGGTGTCGCCACAATTTGCTGATCAATTGTTAGAAACGATCACTGCTGATCCTGCTGCTACTATCACTGTGGATATTCCTTCTCAGAGAATCACACTTGACACCACCGGTCAATCTGAGTCTTTTGATATCAACGAATATAAAAAGGAGAATATGCAAAATGGATTCGATGACATCGATTATCTGCTAAATATGTCAGATGAAATCGATGCTTTCGCTGCTGACAAATAATGATAATGGAAGCAGCGAAGCGAATAGAAATAATGGACACTACGCTGAGAGATGGAGAACAAACATCCAGCGTGTCTTTTTTGCCGTCAGAAAAACTGCAAATCGCCAAACTTTTATTGGATGAACTCAAAGTTGATCGGATTGAAGTTGCGTCAGCTAGAGTTTCAGAAGGAGAATTAGAGGGAGTACAAAAGATTACCAACTGGGCTTCGCAAAAAGATTATTTGGATAAAGTGGAGGTTTTGGGTTTTGTGGACACACCGGCCTCCGTCGATTGGATAGTGAAAGCAGGTGCTAAAGTGATGAATCTACTGACCAAAGGATCGCTCAATCATTTGGTTCATCAGCTTAAAAAAACTCAAGATGAGCACTTTTCGGACATTCAGAAAAGTATTGAATATGCTCAATTGAATGGAGTAGCAGTAAATGTGTATTTAGAAGACTGGTCAAATGGGATGCGAAATTCCCAAGATTACACGCTTTCTCTAATTGCGTTTTTAACTACTCTTCCTGTGAAGCGAATCATGCTTCCGGATACATTAGGCTTACTTTCTCCTGAAGAGACTAAAGCATACTTTGGTCAAATCACAAAGAAATTCCCAAAATCACATTTTGATTTTCACGCACACAATGACTACGATTTATCTGTAGCTAATGTTATGGAAGCCATTTTGAATGGGGCTTCCGGAATTCACACTACTGTGAATGGATTAGGAGAAAGAGCAGGAAATGCACCCTTAGAGTCAGTGATCGCAGTGATTAAAGATTTCACGGATTTTCAGATTGGTGTACAGGAGCAGAAAATCTATCGGGTAAGCAAGTTGGTAGAGCAGTTTTCAGGTCAACATATACCAGCAAATAAACCTGTAGTTGGGGAAAATGTATTTACCCAAACAGCAGGAATTCACGCTGATGGTGACAATAAGAAAAATCTCTATTTTAACGATCTTCTCCCTGAGCGATTTGGGCGACAAAGAAAATATGCCCTAGGTAAAACATCCGGAAAAGCAAACATTGTCAAAAATCTAGAAGAACTGGGAATTTCTTTGGAGAAGGACGAACTGAGTAAAGTAACTCAGAGAATTATCGAGTTGGGTGACAAAAAAGAACGCGTTACCACCGAAGATTTGCCTTATATAATTTCTGATGTCCTACAGAATAATTCTATTTCCAAAAATATATTTATTGAAGGATACCACATGACTCACTCACATGGTCTAAAACCATCTGTGCAACTTCGGTTAAATATTTATGGTAAATCCTACGATGCCCATGCAACAGGTGATGGGCAGTATGATTCATTCATGCGTGCGGTAAAGTCGATCTACAAAACTCGTAATAAGCAACTTCCTAAATTGGTTGATTATACCGTTTCCATACCTCCTGGAGGTAAGACTGATGCTTTTGTGGAAACAGTAGTCACCTGGGATTTTGGGAAAATATTTAAAACTAAAGGACTCGATCCTGATCAAACAGTGGCAGCGATGATGGCCACAGAGAAAATGCTAAACATCCTCGAAAGTTTCAATCAAACACCAACGAAAGAAGAATCCAAGTTTTATGGAAATGAACATCGCGCTGTTGCCGGGTGACGGCATCGGACCAGAAGTAATAGATCAAGCAGTAAAAGTAGTAAAAGCTATTGGCCAAAAATTTGGGCACACTATCATTTTTAAAGAAGGATTAGTCGGCGCTGTGGCTATAGATGCCACCGGAGATCCGTATCCTGATGCTACTCATGAAATTTGCGTCTCTGCGGATGCCGTTCTTTTCGGAGCTATCGGTGATCCTAAATATGACAATGACCCTAAAGCTAAAGTGAGGCCTGAGCAAGGATTGTTGCTGATGCGTCAGAAATTGGGGCTGTTTGCTAATGTGCGCCCAACCTTCACTTTTCCTTCTTTGGTGCACAAATCGCCGTTAAAGTTGGATCGTGTTGATGGTGTTGACTTGGTGTTTTTCAGAGAATTGACTGGCGGAATATACTTCGGTGAGCCAAGAGGAAGAAATGAGCAAGGCACAAAGGCTTTCGATACCAATGTTTACAGCAAGTTTGAGATTGTACGTTTGGCGAGAATGGGTTTTGAAGCTGCGCAAAAAAGAAGAAAATTACTGACTTGCGTGGATAAGGCTAACGTGATGGCTACTTCCAGACTTTGGAGAGAGACTGTGCAAGAGCTTGCGTCAGAATACCCGGATGTAAAAGTAGAATATGAATTTGTAGATGCTGTCGCGATGAGACTGATTCAATGGCCAAAAGCATATGACGTCTTGATAACTGAGAACTTATTTGGTGATATTTTGACGGATGAAGCTTCTGTGATCTCAGGTTCTATGGGCTTAATGCCATCAGCTTCTTTAGGTTTGGGTGTGAAATTATTCGAGCCAATTCACGGATCTTATCCACAAGCGAAAGGAAAGAATATTGCTAATCCTTTAGCAACGATACTTTCTGCTGCGATGATGTTTGACTATGCATTTGATTTGAAAGAAGAATCGCAACTAGTTTCCGATGTGGTGAATAAATCACTAGAGGAAGGATTTGTAACAGAAGATATCGCTGATGGCGGTAAAGCTTACAAGACATCTGAAGTTGGCGACTGGCTTGCAGCTAAGATTTTGGCTTAATATAAAGCCACTTGATATATTGAAAACCACCTTGAGAGAGGTGGTTTTTTAATTCATTAGCAACCTATTGCCGTATAGTCAACTAAATCCAATAACCTTTCAGGTTGTGGATAATTTAATTCTTAACAAAAAGCATCACGAAGTTATTGACTCTGCCAATACTATATTATTAGAGATTTTGTATTCGGTGGCAAGTGATTTTAATAATGGAGAGAATAATTTGAATGCAAAACAATTGGATGAGTTGAAAAGAAGGCTCGCATTATCTGACTCAGCAGAAATGAGATTCAGTACCTGGGAATAAATGATTTCTAGAATGGATAGCTAGTAGTGAAGGCTTCGATTTTTTATTCCGAAACTAGCTGAAAACGACATTCAATCGGACTTCATCTATTACAATGTCGAAAGTGAATTTTTTAAGGCAAGTGTTTTTTGGACTCTCTCAAGCATGCCGAAAATTTGATACTCAATTATTCAGAAGGTTTTCAAGTCAGATATTTTGATAGAGTTAGTGCGTATCGGCTCAAAAATTTCCATTTTTGGTGCTTTATGTTTTGGGATAAGAGTCAGTTTATGTTCTTGCAGTTTTCAATACTAATCAGAATCCCGAGCTTATTAATGTTAGGCTAAGTCAAGAATAGAAATTGAGATATGCCAATTATATACTACTTAAATATCAGGTGTCCGATACTTGAAAAATCCATATCCGAAATCTAACATTCAGTTACTTAGAGTTGCTTAACTTAAGACTTCAAACCTCCTCTAGATGAAATTCCACTGCTCTATTTTTGCGCTTGCTTTACTTTCCTTGATGTCCTGTGCCTCCCAAAAAGAGAGCAACTCAGTCAAACAATGGTACAAAGGCAATTTGCATACGCATTCCTACTGGAGTGATGGAGATGATTATCCTGAAATGATTATGGATTGGTATAAGTCCCATGACTACGATTTTGTGGTGCTTTCTGATCACAACACACTGGCTGAAGGGGAAAAATGGAAATTGATTCCCAAATCACCAGCACATGAATTTGGCTTCCAGAAATACCTCAATAAATACGGGCATGAAGTACACTACCGAGAAGACTCAGTCGGCAGGATTGAAGTGAGGCTAAAAACGCTGCAGGAATATGCGCCTATGTTCGAGGGGGAAGGTGAGTTTTTAATCATTCAATCTCAGGAAGTGTCAGATTCCTATGACAAAAAGCCACTTCATATGAATGTGACAAACATTCAAGAGAAGATAGAACCTCAAGGAGGGAACTCAGTATCGGATGTTCTCCAGAGAAATTTGGATAAAGTAAAAGCACAGAGAGATTCTACCGGTATCCCAATGTTTATCCATATCAATCACCCCAATTTTATCTGGGCGATAACACCACAGGATATGATAGCACTGGATGGAGAGCGTTTCTTCGAAGTTTATAATGGTCATCCGCAAGTTCATAACTATGGAGACTCACTTCGATTGAGTATGGAAGTGCTTTGGGACACAGTGCAATCGGCATACCTACTGGCAAACAAACCTCTGATCTATGGATTTGCGGTAGATGATGCGCATAATTACCACGTGTTTGATCAAAATAGTAGCAATCCCGGTCGAGGTTGGGTGATGGTTTTGGCGGAAAGTCTGGCACCTGCGTCTCTAGTGGGCGCAATGGAGCGCGGTGATTTCTATTCTAGTACAGGGGTGACAGTAGAGGAAATTGACTTTGATGGCAATAGCCTGAGTGTAGAAGTTCTACCTGAGGAAGCCATAGAGTACACCATACAGTTTTTTGGAACTAAAAAATCAAAGCCAGAAGCAAGCGGTGTTTTGCTAAAAGAAGAGCAAGGCAAAAGTGCATCCTATACCCTGAAAGCTGACGATATGTATGTGCGTGCTAAAATTATTTCTTCTAAGTTAAAGGAAAACCCATATCAGATAGGTGACACAGAAGTTGCTTGGACGCAGCCGGTCCTAATTAATTGAAGTAGGAAATTGGTGAAAACGAAAATCATTGGTTTTTCCCCATTAATTCGTTGAATAGTCGCCTTGTGTCCTTTTAGCGACATGTTTTTAATGTTACCTTTTATCTTTGAAAAATTAGGAGACCTAGCAGGTTATATGTGCTCATTATAGGTAGCCTTTTATGGCCAATTATTTCTCTATCTCAGTTTATCTACCTTATTTGTCAATTTAGGAATAGCTAAAATCAATGAAAACAGTAATCTTTTTAAGATTAGGGAATTAACTGTAGCTGTTGTATTTGTTCTAACCCTAGGGTTAGTTTTAGAAGTTCCAATATAAAATGCACCTTTTATATGGTCCATCATTCATTTTGGGAATCTCAGAGATTTCATTTCCACTAGAAGCTATATTTGCTAGAAAGATAATCTTTGATAATTTTTAAATTTAAGCTCTTCCATGACTTAATGAGTCCATTTAATCACATCTTTTTTACCAATTCATTCACTGAAATATCTTCATCGAGAATTGGCCAGTGAACGCCTTGGCCGGAAGGTGAAATTTTATAGATTGAACGCTCAAAATCTGATGCTGCTAAAAGTTTTTCTGAGATATCAGCTAGTCTAATGATGATTTGATAATCATCGAAAAAAACAATCACATTGTCTTTCACAAAAAACAATTCTAAAATAGATGGATTCTCATTCATTTTTTAAGTTCTTAGATTTTTCTAATTTATCGAATCTGAAATTAATTTCATCCAGCTAAAGAATATTAACTTCGAAGTTTACCATCTGAAAGACAAATCATTTTGCAATCGCGACCCCATTCTTACCTATTTTCCATATCCTACTTTGGAGCTCGATATAAAGGCTGGGCACCACAGCCAAATCAACAAACGGTTCAGAGAAGAGTAGAGCGAGTGCTTCGGCATGTGTTGGGACATGAGGATTTTTCTTTGATCGGAGCAAGTAGGACAGATTCTGGAGTTTCATGTTTGGGGGGATATGTGCAGGTTTTCCTTCGGGAAAAAGTAGCTATGCAAATGCTTTTACCCCAGTTTAAGGAGCATCTTCCGCAAGATATTCAGCTCAACTCGGTGCGAGAGGTTCCCGCCAGTTTCAATTTGATACTATCGGTATCTCAGAAAACCTATCGTTACTATTTTGCTAACTCCGCGAACTTCCATCCTTTTGCTTCAGCTTTTCTCGTCAATGTATCAGAAGAGTTGAATTGGGAGTTGATCAGAGATGCTTGCCAATCGTTTGTGGGAGTACATGATTTCAAAGGCTTTTGCAAACCTTCGGAAAATAAGACGGATTACGTGCGTGAAGTACTTTCTGCGGATATTTTCACTTCAAATGATTTTTTGGGACACTATTTTCCACAAGAAATTTTTTATTTCCAAATCACTGGTACAGGTTTTCTTCATCACCAAGTGCGAATGATGATGTCTTCAATTTGGCAAATAGGAAAATGTGAAATGGAGATTGCTGACATTTCAGGACGTTTTGAATCACCTGAGGAGTTTGAAAAGTTACCTCCAGCTCCTGCAGATGGGTTGGTTCTCTGGGAGACCTTGCTAAATAACCTTTAGCCAGGTCCAACCTTTGAGTTTTATTTTGACCTTCGAAGGTTTTGATTAGAGACTTAATCTCTCAGTATTTCAAATAGTAAAGGCGGGACACATCATAGTAACCTCAAAGTTTCAACTCAAATACAAAATCATCCATGACGTATCCATTTCCTATGTCGTTGATTTCACTTTTAATATTCGCAAATCCCAAATATTCGTAGAAGTCAATCGCTCTCTGGTTGTGTTTATTTACATTGAGAAGAAGACTAGTCTGGTTATGGACTTTTGCTATTTCTCTAATTTTTTGAAAAAGTGCTTTCCCTACTCCTTTTCCTTGCGCTGAAGGAAGAATATAGATTTTATGAATTTTAGTTTTGCCAGGTTCACTATTTACTTCAATACCAGTAAAACCTAGTTTTTCACTTTCTTTTTCTGCCAGGTAGAATTGGTAACCTTCTTTCTTTTGCTGTTCTAGCGTCTCTAGACTATACATCCAACTCAGCATATATTCTATCTGATCCTGCGTTAAAATATTTGAGAATGTATCAGGCCAAGTCTTTTTTGCTATTAACTGTACGAACACTAGATCTTCAATCTCGCAGGAAAGTATATTTATCATAAGACGGTTTTGGAGTGAAAACTTAAAAATATAAAAGCCAATCAATTTTTTTTGGTTGATTGGCTTTGAATTTTAATCCGCTAGAATTCAGACATTTTTTGGTTCTGGATGTGAATATCCTTCTCTATAAGGTCTGCGCAGTAGTGCTGTTGCTTCAGGATCATCCAGTACGGTCATGGTTTTTTGATCGTATCGAAGTTCACGACCTCCCAATGCCATGGAAATATTTGCCAGAATGCAAGAAGCAGTTGAGATGTGACCTTGAAGAATATCAGCTATTGGCAATTTATCTTGCTCTATCGACTCCAGCCAATTCTGCATGTGAGTTCTGGTAGCAGGAGCAGCATTGAGTTCTATATCTTTTTCAGTTACATCTTCTGGATACTCTTCTCTTTCAAACAAACAATCAAAGTGAATAGGCTTTTCATCTTTGTCCATAGGGGTATAATCTGCCTGCATGGTACTGGCGGCGAGCATTCCATTTTCCCCATACAATTTAAGAGACCAGGGGTATTCAGGATCTGCTGGATTTCCCCAAGTTCTATGTTGCCAGACAACATTTAGTTCTGGATATTCAAAAATAGCCGACTGCGTATCGGAGATATTTGATTTCCCATCCTTCTGGACATAGATCCCGCCGGTCGAGGCAATTTTGGTTGGCCATCCAAGATCTAGCATCCATCGTACTGTATCGAACATGTGCACACACATGTCACCAGTGATTCCATTTCCATATTCCATAAATGTTCTCCACCAGCGTAAGTGTGGCAATCCATCGTATGGTCTTAGTGGGGCAGGCCCAGTCCAAAGATCGTAATTGAAAAATCCAGGAACTGGCTCTTCAGGAGGATTTTCGTTTGCCCTCATATGAAAGTAGCAACATACTTCTACATGTGATATTTTACCCAATTTTCCTGAATCCACAATTTGTTCTTTGGCATCAATCAAGTGTGGTGTACTTTTACGCTGGGTACCCACTTGCACTTTTTTATTATATTTTCTAGCAGCTGCCAAGATAGCTTCCCCCTCAATTACATCTACAGATATTGGCTTTTGAAGATACACGTGTGCTCCGGATTTCAGTGTGTCAATTGCTATCAAGGCATGCCAATGATCGGGGGTACCTATCAGTACATACTCTGGTTTCTCTTTTTCTAAAAGCTCTTTATAGTTTTCATAAAGCGCTGGTACTTTTCCTGACTTCTGTCTAGTAGCGACTAGCTTTCCTGCTTCTTTAAGCATGTTTTGATCAGGATCGCAAAGTCCTACTACTTCTACATCAGCCACTTGGATGAGGCGGAAAAGATCTGATTTGCCGTACCATCCGGTACCGATCAAGGCTACTTGAAGTGGCCCTTCACGGTCTTTGAAGTCCATCCCCAAAAGTCCAAAGCTTGCAAGTGTGGCTAATGCGGATGATCCTTTCAGGAAATCACGTCGGTTGAGTGGGGTCATGTTAATCTAGTTTGAGGTTGAGAGTAGGCGATAATTTACAAAATGTATTTTTCCCCACAACTCTAATAGGATGAATGGTAGCAGATTGTCTGTTACTTATAGGTCCAAAAATTTATTTAGCATCAAACCTGATTTGGCTCGGGATGAAGATAAGGTTCGCGATATGTTCTGCTCAGCTTTGCGGTAGCTTCTTTGTCACCTGGAATGCTCCTGCTTTTTGGATCATATCTGAGGGGTCTGCCTTCTAATTCCATTGACATATTCGCCAAAATACAGGATGCTGTAGATATATGCCCCTGCAATACATCTGCCACCGGAATGCTATCATTCTCTACAGCATTAAGCCAATCTTTCATCTGGGCACGGGTAGCCGGAGCAGTATGAATCTCAATGTCTTTTTCGGTGACATCTTCTGGATATTTTTCTTTTTCCAGGAGCACATCATAATGAATTGGATCGCCTTTTCCCTCAGGAAAAAAATCTGCGCGCATAGGACTGCCTGCTAGCATGCCATGTTCCCCATAGATCTTGAAAGCCCATGGATAATCCGGGTCAACAGGGTTGCCCCAAGTTCTATGTTGCCAAACCACGTTCATTTCGTCAAATTCAAAAAGGGCAGTTTGAGTGTCTGAAATGTTGGCAATTGAATCTTTGTCCACATAAATACCACCCGTAGAAGTCACTTGAACCGGCCAGCCTAGGTCGCACATCCAGCGAACTGCATCCAACATATGCACGCACATATCACCTACAATTCCATTACTATATTCCATAAATGACCTCCAACCTCTATGTAAAATCCCAGTGTAAGGTAACATAGGGGCAGGGCCAGCCCATAGCTCATAATTGAGATTTGAGGGAACAGAAATCACCGGAGGATTGCTGCTATTTCGCATATGATAATAGCAGAAAACTTCTGCATGCGAGATTTTACCGAGCTTTCCGGTATCTATAATTTCTTTTTTTGCCTGGATCAAATGTGGTGTGCTCCTTCGTTGAGTCCCGATTTGCACTTTACGATCATATTTTTTAGAGGCAGCTACTATTGCCTCTCCTTCTATCACGTCTAGAGAAATCGGTTTCTGCAGATAAACATGTGCCCCGCCCTTCAAAGCATCAATTGCAATCAATGCATGCCAATGATCAGGTGTGCCTATGAGGACATATTCGGGTTTTTCTTTTGCTAAAAGTTGTTGGTAGTCTTCATAAAGAGCGGGTACTTTCCCTGACTTCTGTCGGGTGGCAACTAATTTTCCAGCTTCCGCTAATTGCTGACTGTCCACATCACATAAGCCAACTACTTCTACATCTGCGACTTGGATTAGTCTGAAAAGGTCGGATTTACCATACCAACCTGTGCCTATTAATGCAACTTGAATTGGTCCTTTTCTATCTTTGAAATCCATTCCAAGCAAACCGAAGCTTGATAGTGAAAGTAAGGCTGTACTGCCTTTTAAAAATTCTCGTCTATTCAGAGCGCTCATTCGATTATTAGTTTGAAGGAAATTGAGGGAGTTAAATTACAAAAACCAATTTCTTTAGCAAGCCCGAGATAGAGGTATTGCAATTCAAAGTATTGAAAAGTAGATTTCAATAGGTTTTATTTCGCTACCCAGTCTAATTGGCGACCTTCTTCCAGCGCTTTCTTATCTTTTAAAGTACCTACTGCGATCCCAAGTCCCATCCCTATCGGTAAGCCGATTCCCAAAAATGCTAAATTTCCTAGGGCTATTCCAAAGGCAATTCCCAGCGGAATTCCGAATGCTGCCATTCCAAGAATCAGCCATTGAAGTTGATAGTGATTCTGTGGAACAAGTTGAAGTTCCTGCTCCAGGAGTTTGATGATGGCTGCTTGTGCCGAAGTAATTTGCTTGATAAGTTCTGAATCTGTTCCTTGAAATTTATTTATATTCGATGTGATTTCGTTAATTTTTCGAGCCTGAGCCATTGGAATTGATTTGCCTCCAATAGCAGTGATTAGCGTACTTAAGTTATTAGCAGCTTTAGCAAGCTTTGGATTTTCTTGGAAACAGGAGCGGGTAGTAAGAGGGGTTAGGGGCATTTAAAAACTGTGTTATTTATTGAGAACCGGTTAAATTTATCAAAAACATAGTTAGGGAACTAGCGGTAGAAAAATAGGGGTTGCTAAGGCTATTCTTTGATATTGAAGGTGAACGGTTGATTTCATTATTCTTAGCTCTTACTCGAGCTAAGGAAAAAGAGGATTTTTTAGTTGATTCTTACCGATAGGAGATTTTACATAGCATTCGACCGTTGTACGCTGGGAAGCGAATTTGATAGAACGCACTTTTAAGCTGATCAAAATGAGCTAAAGACCTATATCCAGAAAGCACATCCACCCATCCCAGTGATATTAATCGAAAGAAAAATCCTGTTGTATTAGTTTTTCCTTCTCAACGTGAGCGAAGCTGGAATTAGGAATAAAATACCGATAAGTGAAATAGGAAGAAATAGTATTCCAACTCCAAATGGCCCACCGTCAGACCTGAAAATAAGATAGGTTTGAGGAATGAAGAAGAAGGTGTTGGTCAATATTATACTTACTGAACAAATGAAATTTAAAATTTTTATGGATAAGGGATCTTTGCCAATAGAAAGCAGGTTCATTGATTTTTGATCTTATTCAAGGTTTTTCAAGCCTGAATACCAGTTACAGTACCGAAATTCCACATCCTATATCAAAACTTAACGTCAAATCTTGTTCCCAATTCCGTTAAATCTTTCACGACTGAATCAAGCAAAGGGATTCCTTCTTTCTTACGAATAGCTTCTAGCTCACGCTCTGGATCTCCAGGAATCAGCACTTTCTCATTTCCCGGAGTTGGGGTGGCAGCACGGAAACGCGTGATCCAATTATCCATGTGTGCTTTAAATTCATCAGCAGGGCGGAAAGCATCCACACGCATAGCTCCAAAGAAATGGCCTATTCCTTCTCCTACCGGATTTGGATCTGGATCTAGAAATGCCACAAAGGGTGGAACCCAAGGTCCATAATTGGCACCGGAAAGCACTGCTGAAAAAATATCTACAATGGAGCCAAGTGCATAGCCTTTGTGAGATCCATGTTCACGATCTCCACCCAAAGGAAGTAATGCACCACCGTCTTTTACACCATTGGCGGAAGTAGTAGAATTTCCATTTTTATCTTGAACCCAACCGCTGGGTGTATTCATTCCTTTGCGTTGAAGAATTTCTAGTTTGCCATTTGCAGCAGTTGTCGTCGCCATGTCGGCTACAAATGCTGGCTGATCTTTAGCCGGAATAGCTACTGCAATAGGATTGGTACCCAAAAGTCTTTCTTGTGAAAAAGTCGGGGCGACCAGTGGACTGGCATTGGTCATTGATATGCCGATCATGTCATGTTCCAAAGCTTGCATGGCATGATAGCCTGCGATGCCATAGTGATTTGAGTTTTTTACAGAAACCCAACCCGTGCCCGCAATCTTGGCTTTTTCTATTGCTACTCGCATTGCAAAAGGAGCCACAACTAATCCCAATCCACCATCTCCATTTACTACTGCTGTGGAGGGAGTTTCATAAATGACACCGATAGTGGGTGTTGGATTGATTCTTCCTTTCTCCCATAATCTAACGTAGCCTGAAAGCCTTGCGACTCCATGACTATCTACTCCACGAAGATCAGCGGAGAGCAATACGTCCGCTGCCGTTTTCGCATCTTCTTCAGGACATCCTATTTTGGTAAGCATGTTGAACGTGAACCGATGGAGTTGATCGAATGAGTAGGTCATGGGATTAGGTTATTAGTGAAGCCTTATAAGTCTAGCTAAGAAATAATAATTAAGGTTAAAAGAAATAATTAAGCTGTTTTCTCCTGAATAAGAAGGCCAGCAATTGCACCTTCTTTTAATGCGTAATGAGAACAACAAATGTGGTTTACGGGGATAAAACGCAGGATAAACTCTATCAAACTTGAGGCGACTACGATCATATCCACTCTCATGGGGATCATTCCAGGGATGAGTAGGCGCTGTTCTTTAGTTTTGCTTAAAATCAGCTGGTGGATTTCTTTGAATTTTTTCACAGGTAATTCAAATACATGACTGCCAGTAAGTTTACACTGGAGCATAGATTCAAAATAAATATCAGTCAAGGTGTCAAATGTTCCTGATGCTCCAATAAGACCTGTTGGATTGTAGTTGTGAATTGCCTGAATGAGCGGCTGGAGCTTTTCTTCTAAGTAACTTTCAAGCCGATCTATTTCTTCTGGTAAAATTGGATCGTGGTAATGAAAAAGTTCCAGCAGTCGTTGACCTCCAATCTCAAAACTTTGCCTCCAGATTGATTCCTCCTTGGTTCCGATTATAAACTCTACAGAACCTCCCCCTATGTCCATCATAAGCTCAGTTTGAGTAGTTAGACATCCAGAAAGTCGAATTCCTTCATAAATCATTTGCGCCTCCTCCTCTCCGCTAAGCACTCGAACATCAATTCCAATGGACTCTTTCACCTCATTTATGAAGTTTTGCCCATTGTCCGCATTTCGAACGGCACTAGTTGCAAAAGTAAAAGTTTGAGGGATCGCCTCTCCGGAAATTATATTTTTGAAATGACGTAAGGTGTGAAGCGCCCGCTTTTTAGCATCCTCAGCGATTAGATTTTGGTTTATCCCACCTTTTCCTAATTTCACTGGGATCTTTTCTTTATAGATCGTCTTGAAACTTACGCCGTCTAATTCTACCAATAGTAGGTGAAAAGTATTGGTCCCCATGTCTATCACCGCGGCTTTTCGGGTACTCATATGTTGCTTTTTTTTGAATGGGCGAATATAGAAAGTTATTTGAAATGAGGCGATTCTGATAGGGTTAATTTGAATTCAACTTTCAATTTTTCATTTACCGCTCTTTATTTTCAAATATGGATGTAATTGTACAGCAATCTTAAAAATGGATTCCCGGTTGATTTTTTCAATAGCTGCCAAAGCATGTTATATTTGTTCAGGATAAAAACTATGATATGACCAATCACTATAAGCCCAATATAAAATCAACCGGAAAAGAAGTGAGTGTAGACTTGCTGAGAAAAATGAATGCCGAAGCATTGCTGGCAGGAGGAGAGAAGAGAATAGCTTCTCAGCATAATAAAGGTAAATTAACGGCTAGAGAACGAGTGGATTTACTCATGGATGAGGGATCATTCCAGGAGATAGATAAGTTTGTAATGCATAGGGCCAAGGATTTTGGGTTGGATAAAGAACATTATCTAGGAGATGGAGTGATCACTGGATACGGAGAAGTGAATGGGCGATTGGTTTATGTTTTTTCGCAGGACTTTACAGTTTTTGGAGGGTCGCTTTCTGAAACCCATGCAGAGAAAATATGTAAAATCATGGACATGGCCATCAAGAATGGGGCTCCAATTATCGGCTTGAATGATTCGGGAGGAGCGAGGATTCAAGAAGGAGTAAATTCTTTGGGAGGTTATGCAGATATTTTTTATAGAAATACGCGTGCCTCTGGAGTAGTCCCTCAAATCTCTGCGATCATGGGCCCATGTGCCGGAGGAGCGGTTTACTCACCTGCGATTACTGATTTTATCCTCATGGTTGAAAAGACATCTTATATGTTTGTTACGGGGCCAAATGTGGTAAAAACAGTAACTCAAGAAAATGTTACTGCCGAAGAACTTGGTGGTGCTTCTACGCATAGTACCAAAAGTGGCGTTACCCATTTCGCGTGTGCAAATGAGTTGGAATGTATACAGCATGTCAAAAAGATCTTGAGTTATATACCTCAAAACTGCGAGGAGGTTGCGCCAGTTTATCCCTATGAATTAGAAACGAATGAAATGAGAAGTGAGCTGGATTGTCTGATTCCTGAAAATCCCAATCATCCCTATGATATTCGGGATGCTATTGTTGGGATTGTGGATGAGGAGTCGTTCTTTGAAGTCCATGAAAATTTCGCAGACAATATCGTCGTGGGGTTTGCAAGGATAGCTGGTAGAAGTATTGGAGTAGTTGGAAATCAACCTCAATCTATGGCAGGAGTATTAGACAATGATGCTTCTATAAAGGCAGCTCGCTTTGTACGAACATGTGATAGCTTCAATGTTCCATTATTGGTGTTGGTAGATGTTCCTGGATTTTTACCAGGTACAGATCAGGAATGGAATGGAATTATTACCAATGGAGCGAAGTTACTTTATGCGTTCTGTGAAGCCACAGTCCCACGGGTCACCGTGATTACGCGCAAAGCTTATGGTGGGGCATATGATGTGATGAATTCCAAACACATTGGTGCCGACTTGAATTTTGCCTGGCCAACTGCTGAAATCGCCGTGATGGGAGCAAAGGGAGCTTCAGAGATAATTTTCAAAAAGCAAATTGCAGAAGCTGATAATCCAGAATTAAAGCTTCAGGAAAAAGTGGAGGAATACACAGCCAAATTTGCAAATCCCTATCGAGCAGCACATCGAGGATTTATTGACGAGGTCATACTGCCTTCTGAAACTAGAATAAAGCTTATCAAAGGTTTTAAAATGCTCGAAAACAAGGTGGATATAATTCCCAGGAAAAAACATGGTAATATTCCACTATAATAAATTTGACAATCAATTTTAAATATAAACTTTCAATATGGACTCGAATTTTTTTTTATATAAATATCTAAATAATCCATCTCCTACAGGATTTGAGGCTTCAGGGCAAGAAATTTGGCTGGATTATATCAAACCTTATGTAGATAGTTATTTCACCGATAATTATGGAACAGCAGTAGGAGTCATCAATGCTGATGCTGAATATAAAGTGGTGATTGAGGCTCACGCTGACGAGATAAGCTGGTTTGTCAATTACATTAAAGATGACGGATACATATATGTGCGTCGCAATGGAGGTTCGGATCATATGATCGCACCCTCAATGCGTGTAAATATTCATACAGAGAAAGGTATGCTTCCTGGAGTTTTTGGTTGGCCCGCAATCCACGTTAGAAAGGAAGGTAAAGAAGATGCTCCTACTTTGGATAATATTTTTATTGATGTAGGGGCTCGATCCAAAGTCGAAGTTGAGGAAATGGGGATTCACGTCGGATGCGTGATTACTTTCAAAGATGAGTTGACCGAATTAAATGGGAAATTCTATTCCGGAAGGGCACTAGACAATCGGATAGGAGGATATATGATTGCTCAAGTAGCTAAAAAAATAAAAGAATCAGGTGAGAAACTACCATTTGGACTCTATATAGTAAATGCAGTTCAGGAAGAGATTGGTCTTCGCGGTGCACAAATGATTGCTGCGAGAATCAAACCAAATGTAGCTATCATCACTGATGTATGCCACGATACAACCGCTCCTCTATATAATAAGGTGGTCAGTGGAGATTTGGTTGCTGGAAAAGGACCGGTGCTACCTGTGGGTGCCTCAGTTCATAAGAAATTGCTCGACTTAATTATAGCGACTGCGCAGAAAAAAGAAATTCCTTTTCAAAGAGCCGCAGCCTCAAGGGGTACTGGTACGGATACGGATGCTTTCGCGTATTCTAATGAGGGAGTTCCTTCAGCCTTGATTTCCCTGCCATTGAAATATATGCATACCACAGTGGAGACTGCCAGCAAAGAAGATATCCAACAAGTAATCAATTTGATCTATGAGTTCTTACTAGAGTTCGACAAGGAATTTGATTTTAGATACATTCAATAAGCGCAGCAATTCAATTCTACTATAAAAGTATAAGTACTCTAGCTTTTGCAAGGCCATGCTCTATACCGATCAACTTAATCGTCGTATCTCAATACCCGCTCTCCCTCAAAGGATTATTTCATTGGTTCCTTCCCAAACAGAACTGCTGGTGGATTTGGGCTTGGAAGATAGAATAGTAGGTGTTACTAAATTTTGCGTCTACCCAGAGAGGATTCGGAAACAAAAAACGGTGGTGGGTGGAACAAAGAACTATAGATACGAAGTGATCAAGAGTTTGAATCCGGATTTGATTATTGGGAACAAAGAAGAGAATGACCAGGAAAGTATCCATAAGTTGATAATGGATTATCCCGTATGGATGAGTGATGTTTACAATTTGGAGGATTGTGCGGTGATGATTCGTTCTCTGGGTGAAGTCCTTGGCGTGCCGCAAAACGCTGAGATTATGATAAATCAGTTAAAACTTGATTTTAGGCAGCCTCGGGCAACTATTGGATCAGCGATTTATATGATTTGGAAGGATCCGATTTTAGTAGCTGGCAAGATGACCTTCATTGATGAAATGATGAGGGTTGCTGGATTTGAAAATGCGATCATTGAAGATCGATATCCTCAGGTATCTCTAAATGAATTAAGTAGGATTAAACCTGAGTATCTCTTACTGAGTTCGGAACCCTACCCTTTTGTGGAAAAACACATCAATTTATTTCAAGAGATATTGCCAGACACCAATATACGATTAGTCGACGGCGAGATGTTTTCTTGGTACGGTAGCAGGGTACTCCAAGCTAAAGATTATTTTGTCTCAATCTCAGGTAGATAACCTCTGATCATACCCACGGACCCGTTAAAAAAAAATCTTGTTAGATAAAGAACTTTATTAAAAATTTCAATTAACTTTCATTTTAAATAGTTTGAAACTACCTCAATATGAAGAATACAAAATATGCATGGGTGGCATTATTCGCCTTAGTTTGGGCATGTGAACCCAAGCCAGCCGAAGATTCGGCGACAGAAACAGTGGTTGAAGAAGTACCTATAGCGGATAACACTTTGACTGATCAAGAAAAGGCAGACGGTTGGATGCTACTTTTTGATGGCCAAAAAACAGATGGATGGAGAGCATTCAACGGGGTGAGTTTTCCTTCTGAAGGATGGACAGTTGAGGACGGTTCATTGAAGGCGCTCGGGAAAGGCGGAGATATTGGAGGAGATATAGTTTATAGTCCTCAAGAGTTTGAGCAGTTCGAGTTGGAATGGACTTGGAAAATATCCCAGGGTGGTAACAGCGGGGTGCTTTACCATGTAGTAGAGGATCCAAAATATAAAGCGCCATATGAAACAGGACCTGAATATCAAATGATCGATCAATTGGGTTTTCCTGATCCGTTGGAGAAGTGGCAATCAATTGGCGCAGATTATGCTATGACCGAGCCAGATTATGAAGGTGTCGTAAAACCAGCTGGAGAGTGGAACACTTCTAAGATCATCCTTTCTGAAAAAGGATCTAGTTATTACCTTAATGGTAAACAGACAGTTGAGTTCACTCCATATTCCAAAGAATGGACAGCTGCTAGGCATTCAGGCAAATGGAATGAATTTCCTGATTATGCAATTTCCAAAACAGGTTTAATTTCATTGCAGGATCACGGTGCAGTAACATGGTTTAAAAACATTAAAATAAAGACTCTATGAAAAAAGTATTAGTTATGGTGCTAGTAATAGCATCTATGAATTTTGCCTATGCGCAGAAAGTAAAACTCTTTAATGGTAAAGATCTTTCAGGTTGGACCATATATGGTACAGAGAAATGGTATGTTGAGGATGGATTGTTAATATCAGAAAGTGGTCCTGACAAAGCTTATGGATACCTAGGCACAGATCAGGAGTATGATGATTTTGAAATCACTATGGAATTCAAACAGGAAGCAAATGGAAATAGTGGGGTGTTTATTCGTTCTACTGTCGATGGGACAAAGGTTTCTGGATGGCAAGTTGAAGTAGCTCCTCCTGGTCACGATACTGGTGGAATATATGAATCATACGGTCGAGGCTGGTTGGTTAAACCAGACCCTGAAAAAGATAAGTATTTGAAATTTGGAGATTGGAACAAAATGAAGATCGTGGTAAAGGGAGATAATGTGACCTCTTACCTTAACGGACATGAAATGGTCAATTTCACTGATGCTAAAATTGGTGAAGGGAAAGGTGGTATATGTCTCCAAATCCATGATGGAGGAGGAATAAAGGTCTACTGGCGCAATATTGTACTCAAGAAGCTTTAAAAAGGCACAAGTCAAAATTGAAATGCCCTAATGATTGAATCGTTAGGGCATTTTCTTTTTTAAAACTTTTCTCAGTCTGGGTCAGGAGTTTACGGGTTTGAGGGATAAATCTTTGTAGAAGTCATTGCGGTTAACATAAAAAGGGAGATATTTGCACTCCCAAACGAGGCGAATGG
>Ga0307486_1000469_pt1 | contig 36870 bp, 33 predicted proteins | sample CBIW02metaG_FD_203663 | JGI IMG/M metagenome (GOLD analysis project Ga0307486, IMG submission 203663) | Sea-ice brine microbial communities from Beaufort Sea near Barrow, Alaska, United States - CBIW 0.2 | ecosystem: Environmental > Aquatic > Marine > Coastal | place: USA: Alaska | collected... | reverse complement strand
GCAGTAGATAGGGTTATTCACCATTCCAAAATCATCAGTATCGAAGGAGAAAGTTACCGAAAAAAACAAGCCGCTCATTAACGAATAAAGAACCCGCTCAAGCGGACAAGTTAATTGACATCTAACAAAGCTCTCTTATCGAATAAACAAACACTCCGTCAAGTCTTTTTCTTGAGAGCTAGTTTATAGGAAACAACAGGCTTGAGCTTTCATACGCATACTAGCATAGGATTTGTAACCACACCATATTCTTTACCTGACTTATATACATAGATCGTTTATTTCGATAACCCTAGCTAGGAAAGCTATCTAAAACTCTTCATTATCTTGGGTCTGTACTTGGCAAAAGACGCCAGTGAAGTAGGTAGTCGAACTAAAGCGCTAAATAGTTTCATTTCTCCATAAAGAGATAGAAGTAATTATGAACATGAAACAATAACTCCCACCTTCAGAGTAGCTTCTTTATCTAGGGGCCCCCTAGTTTACAGAGCAGCTGAATAGAGTCACTCCCCACCCTTTACTTTATAAGTGGTCATAACTTACACGTGCCACTATGCAGTTACGAATCAGGAACGTAGAGCGTAGCTCGAAGTGGATGACTTCGTAAACTAGCATAGAAGGCTAAGTGTGAGGGATGATGAAGCTCTGAAAGAGCGGAAAACCTATGCGCAGAGCTATCGTCTTTGGGAATTAAAAACATAATTTAGAACATAAGAAACGTTGGTAAAACTTAATTTTTTACTTTAATCTTTAATTCGATTTAAAACAATTTAAAAAAGTACAAAACCCGCATGAAAGGCGGGCTTATTGAAACCAGATAAGCTCAGTGAGTAGCCAGAACTTGATAGTAGCTTGGGTTTTCTTCAATGGTTGCCAACACTTTAGCTGTTAAGCCCGTCGGGTTGCGTCTTTTGCTTTCCCAACTTTTAACTGTGTCAACGCTGGTACCCAGGACACCCGCAAATTCTCTTTGTGTCACCTTTAGTTCAGCACGAATAGCTTTAACATCAGCAACTTCATAACGAGTTACTTTTGAATGGTTAAGTTTTCCATTCTTTATCTCAACAGCTTGCTCTAAAGACGCGTGTAAATCATCAAAAATGCTCATTTCATTCCTCTCCACCTAGTTGTTTAACTAGCTTCTTCAATTTATTTTTTCTGTATCAGTTAAATTGTCTTTTTCGCTCTTGGAATAAGCCAAAATAAGATAAACCCTATCTAATTTTGCTAAGTAGTATATTACGCGAATCGCTCCACTCTTACCTTGACCTCCAACAGCCATTCTGACTTTTCTGAGCCCGCCAGTCTCTCTGATCAACCTACCTTTTTCGGGCTGAGCAATTAATTCTTTTTGGAGCTCTAAAAGGTCATCGTCAGTGGCAATTCCGTCAATCTGTTTTGTAAATATTTCCGTTTCTATGAACTCAATCGCCTGACTCACAAGACATAATCCCTGCCTTTATTGTTTAGGGTACATTGTACACCATGTTGAATACTCGACAACAGTTAATTGATCTTTACACTATTTAATAGATTTGCTTTATTATGTAATTACAACAAATGATAGGAATGTTGACAAAACATATGAAATTAGCTGTTAGCTATACTGTCATACAACTTTTAGGAAATTCCAACTTAAGTCGGACCGTTCATACTTTAAAACTGTTAAAAAACCATGATTATTAAAGCAGAACATAGCTCGAAGTGGATGACTTCGTAAACTAGCATAGAAGGCTAGGCGTGAGTGATGATGAAGCTCTGCAAGAGCTGAACACCTATGCGTAGAGCTATCGTCTTTGGGATAGTTAAAAGACTTTCAAGACTGAATGAACGTATTTACCTTAGGGTAAGTCTATTCAAGAATGCTTGACCATTAAGTCATTACATTAATTACAGGATGCAAACTAGTGATTTCAATTAAGGGTATATTTTAGGGTATAGAATATTCCAGAAACGAAAAAACCCCAGTTAAATCAATAACTAGGGTTTAGAATATGGTGCGCCCGAAGGGAGTCGAACCCCTAACCGCTCGGTTCGTAGCCGAGTACTCTATCCAGTTGAGCTACGGGCGCTTTATAGTGTGGCGTATTATATAGACCCTTGAAGGATTGTCAATAACATTCAACACGATAAATATCTAACTAATGGTGGAGACGGAGAGATTCGAACTCTCGATAGGATTTAAAGCCTATACTCCCTTAGCAGGGGAGCGCCTTCAGCCACTCGGCCACGTCTCCTTAAGTTAGGCGCGTATAATACAAGTAAAATGGGGTCTTGTAAACCGCCAGGCAGACTTTTTATCAAATTAAATGAATGTTTTGATAAACCCATCCACTTAACTGTTTTTTACTCAAAAATTTGACTTTGTAGTCGCTTATTTTTCTGATAGTCAATGCGCTTTCCAACTTATAATCGTTTTTTATGGCTGGTTTTAACAGACCTTCTCTTGGTGATTGACTGCCAACAACACTTCTCTATGAACAGAAACCTCTTTTAGCGCGATTAATGACTACTCACTCCTGACGACCTTTAATGAATAAAATCGTTAAATTAATTATAAATCCCTTTTCAAGAACCACAACCAAGACTTATTTCTATATACCCATACATATTAGGGAGAATACGCTGGAGAGTATTCAGCCTACTTTAGACACAAAAAAACCCGCAGAGTTGGTGTCCAACTTTTGGGGGTCACTTCAATAGCGGGCTTTTTTGAAGCCTGAAAACAGGGCTCAGGCATCATGCTAGATTTACTTATCTAGATCAAATGCTTCATGTAACGACTGCACTGCAATTTCGAGATAAGCCTCATCAATGACGACAGATATTTTAATTTCTGTCGTACCAATCATCTGTATATTGATTTCATTATCCGCTAAGGTCTTAAACATGGTACTGGCAATGCCAGCATGAGACTTCATCCCCACACCCACCATAGAAATCTTAACAATAGAGTCGTCCATTGTGACTTCACGTGCCCCTAAATGGCTGGCCGTTTCCTGCATGATTTCTAGAGCAGATTCTGCATCAAGACGGCTCAAGGTGAAGGTAAAGTCTGTGGTACCGTCTCTCCCCTGGTTTTGAATAATCATATCGATTTCGATATTAGCATCGGCAATCGGCCCCAAAATTTGATAAGCCACACCCGGCTTATCTGGCACACCTAAAATCATTAATTTAGCTTCATCGCGACTAAACGCAATCCCTGAGATTAGTGGTTGTTCCATCTCGGTATCCTTAAAATTTTCTTCAGAAGTAATCAGTGTTCCACCGCCATCTTTTAATGATGATAAAACACGTAACGGTACTTTATATTTACTGGCAAACTCAACTGAACGAATCTGCAACACCTTGGCGCCTAGGCTGGCCAACTCAAGCATTTCATCATAGGTGATTTTATCGAGACGTTTCGCCTCAGGAACGACACGTGGATCCGTGGTATAAACACCATCCACATCAGTGTAAATTTGACACTCATCGGCATTTAAAGCCGCCGCTATGGCTACAGCTGTCGTATCTGAACCACCGCGCCCTAAGGTCGTGATATCGCCATCAATCGTAATGCCCTGAAAACCAGCGACCACAACGACCTTGCCTAACACCAATTGCTCAAGTATTTTTTTACCGTCAATCTTCTCAATACGTGCCTTGGAATAAGCGTCATCGGTAACGATTGGAACTTGCCAACCTGTATAAGAGACTGCGGGACAATCCTTCTGTTGCAACGCCATACTTAGTAAAGCGATCGTAACCTGTTCTCCGGTTGTTAGCAGAACATCCATTTCACGCTTACAAGGACGGGGTTGCATCTCTTTTGCCATCATCGTCAGACGATTTGTCTCACCACTCATTGCAGACAAAACCACCACTACCTGATGACCATCATCGACAAACTGTGCAACCTTCTTGGCTACATTTTGGATACGCTCAACATTACCGACTGAGGTTCCGCCATACTTTTGTACTATTAATGCCATGCGCGAATTACTTTTCTTAAAATTAATTTACAGCCTTACTGGTTATTCAATAAGACGGCACCAATTACTTAGACTCGACCCAAGACTGAACAGAAGCTAATGCCTCTGCTAACTGACTCGGATTATTTCCACCAGCTTGCGCTAAATCAGGACGCCCACCGCCCTTACCGCCTACTTGCTGAGCAACATGATTCACCAATTCGCCAGCTTTATACTGCTTGGTCAGTGATTTACTCACCCCCGCAACAATACTCACCTTGTCACCATCAACTGCAGACAATACGATAATCGCTGGATCTAACTTGTCTTTTAGGCTATCCATGGTGTCGCGTAATACCGTGCTATCAGCGCCTTCCATCTTCGTGGCTAAGACATTAATACTTCCAAACTTAACCACTTGACTGGCAATGTCATCTCCCTGAGAAGCGGCTAGTTTTGACTGCAGATGCTTAAGTTCTTTCTCCAAAGTCTTATAATCGCTCATCACTTGCGTGATTTTCGTTTCGACTTGGTTTTTATCCGTTTTAATGGCTTCCGCAACAAATACTAAGCTATCTTCTTCCGCATAGGTTGAATCCCATGCAGCATCGCCGGTAATGGCTTCAATACGACGCACCCCAGAAGCTATCCCATTTTCAGAAACTATACGGAACGGACCTATATCACCGGCTGAATTGACGTGCGTTCCACCACAAAGTTCCACTGAGAAATCACCCATATCAACGACACGAACCACATCACCGTATTTTTCACCGAAGAGCGCCATGGCACCTTTGGATTTAGCCGATTCGATGTCCATCTCGTTCATACCAACGGTCGCGTTACCCATAATATTTTGGTTAACCAGTTTCTCAACTTGACGTAACTCTCCGGCCGAAATCGGTTCAAAATGCGAGAAATCGAAACGGAGACGATCCGCCGTGACCTGAGAACCTTTTTGCCCGACATGCGACCCTAAAACCGAACGCAAGGCGGCGTGTAATAGATGCGTTGCCGAGTGATTACGTTCACAAGCGCGACGAGCTGCACTGTTAATTTTAGCGGTAATCACTTGATCAACCGTCATAGTCCCAGCAGAAACGACACCGACATGCAGGAACAACTTACCTTGCTTCTGAGTATCGTTGACATGGAAACTATTCATACCCTCTGTCAAGCTACCGCTGTCGCCAGCCTGCCCACCGGATTCTGCATAGAAAGGGGTACGGCCTAACAGCACAATCGCTTCGGTACCCTCGGCAACAGACTCTACCGATTTGCCATCAACAAAGAGGCCTAAAATCTTAGCTTCCGCTTCATCTGAGGCATAACCAATAAATTGGGTTTCGCCGTCAAACTGAATACGTGCAACACTGGCTGCGCCAAAATTACTCGCAGAACGCGCACGCTCTCTTTGTGCTTCCATTGCGACTGCAAAACCAGCCTCATCCACCGTTAGTTCTTTTTCACGGGCTACATCAGCCGTTAAATCGAATGGGAAACCGTAAGTATCATAAAGTTTAAACGCCACATCGCCAGAAATGACCGTTCCATCCATCTGAGCGATCTGATCTTCTAGTAACTTCATACCGTTTTCTAGCGTTTCAGCAAAACGTTCTTCTTCTAGTTTAAGCACACGCTCAACATTATCTTGTTCAGCTTTTAGCTCCGGATAGGCATCACCCATCTGTTCGACTAAGGTTTTCACCAACGCATAGAAAAATGGCTTAGCTTGCCCTAACTTATAACCATGGCGAATCGCACGACGAATAATTCGACGTAACACATACCCACGACCTTCATTTGAAGGCATGACACCGTCTACAATGGTAAAGGCACATGAACGAATATGATCAGAGATGACGCGCAAAGAGTTATTAGACCGGTCTCTTTCACCCGTCAATTTTGCTGCGCGCTTCACTAACGCTTGAAATAGGTCAATATCGTAGTTGTTATGCACACCTTGCATGACGGCCGCTAAACGCTCAAGCCCCATACCGGTATCAACCGAAGGTTTAGGTAGAGGCGTTAGGGTTCCGTCCGCAGAACGGTCGAACTGCATAAACACCAAGTTCCAAATTTCAATATAACGATCGCCATCTTCATCCGGAGTTCCAGGCGGTCCACCAGCTACATTATGACCGTGGTCAAAGAAAATCTCGGAACATGGCCCGCAAGGCCCTGTGTCACCCATCGACCAGAAGTTATCTTTGGCGCCACAACGTGAGAAACGCTCTGGGCTAATGCCCATTTCATTTAACCAGATATCCGACGTTTCATCATCTTCTTCATAGACCGTTACCCAAAGCTTCTCTTCAGGCAGATTCAATTCTTGGGTTAAAAACTCCCAAGCATATTGAATCGCTTCTTTTTTGAAGTAATCACCAAAACTGAAGTTACCCAGCATTTCAAAGAAAGTATGGTGACGAGCGGTATAACCCACATTCTCTAAATCGTTATGTTTACCACCGGCACGAATACAACGTTGCACACTGGTTGCACGTGTATATTCGCGGGTTTCCTGACCTAAAAAAGTCTCTTTAAACTGAACCATCCCGGCGTTGGTAAACAACAAGGTTGGATCGTTTGCAGGCACCACTGGACTGGAATGAACGATGGTATGATGGCGCTTAACATAAAAATCTAGAAAAGCTTTTCTGAGTTCTGAACTCGTCATAATGAAACAACCTTAAAACGTTAATCTATTCTGTTTGAATAGCCAACTCATGCTATTTAAGCAGAACTGACAGTGCTGTCTATTGGTTGATTTGCAAAAAACTTTTCGTTAACAATTGTTAACGAAAAGTCTGCCAAATCACATGGGGCGCAAACCCTCTACTTTGTAGAAAGCGCATCCGTTTTGCTTGTTCGTTACGCGCTTCTGGCTTACACGTATCACCGTATTTCTTAATCAGGACATCTTTGGCCAATTCAAGCCATTCAGACTCATCCCAATCTAAATACATTGTAATCAGATCGTCTCGATAAGAAGCTTGTTGTAACTTCTGGCGTATCTTTACGGGACCACTGCCTTTGGCAGCCCAGTTACGCACAGCTTGTTCAATATAACGCTCATCACTCTGCCAATTATTATCTTGGCATTTTTTTAAAACGTCATCTACCAAGCTTTTAACCAGGCCTGGTAACTCTTTACAAGAGGCTAACAGCTCGGGCGTTTCAGGAAACTTTGTGACCAATTTAGTCTTAAGTTCCTTAGCACCATGTTCACGCATGGCCAGTAAGTAAACGGCTCGCGATTCAATCTTTTTGGACAGAGCCTGAACTTCTGTAAAGCCATCAACGACCAGTAACTTACTTGAAGTCGTCGGTTCAACGCCCAACTTCTGCAGGAAATATTCTGCTGTTTTCACAACGAGTCCAGCCCCTTTTGCGTTTCTAAAACGCTTATTCTGCTTCTACAACTTCTTCAATTGCAGGGCCCTTTTTAGGCATCAATGCCGCTTTGACTTTATCCATCACTTCTTCTGCAACCTTAGGGTTATCAATCAAGTATTGACGGACATTATCCTTACCTTGACCAATTTTTTTACCACCATAAGCATACCAGGAACCCGATTTTTCAATAAAGCCTTCTTGCACACCTAGGTCAATAATTTCACCTTCACGGGAAATCCCTTGGCCATATAAAATATCAAACTGAACCTGCTTGAACGGTGGCGCCACTTTGTTTTTAACAACCTTAACGCGGGTTTCGTTTCCAAGGATTTCGTCACCCTTTTTAATCGCGCCAATACGACGAATATCTAAACGCACCGAAGCGTAGAATTTAAGCGCATTACCACCGGTCGTGGTTTCCGGATTACCAAACATTACACCAATTTTCATACGTAGCTGGTTGATAAAGATAACCAAAGTATTGGTACGCTTAATGTTTGAAGTCAGTTTACGTAAAGCTTGAGACATCAAGCGGGCTTGTAGGCCCATATGAGAATCCCCCATATCGCCTTCAATCTCTGCTTTAGGCGTTAAGGCCGCAACCGAATCGATTACCACAACATCTACCGCACCTGAACGTACCAAAGAATCGGTAATTTCTAGAGCTTGCTCACCATTATCAGGCTGAGAAACCAAAAGGTTATCAATATCCACGCCCAATTTTTCAGCGTAGCTTGGATCTAATGCATGCTCAGCATCGATAAAGGCAGCAGTACCGCCCAACTTTTGCATCTCAGCAATGACATGTAACGTTAAGGTCGTTTTACCAGAAGACTCAGGGCCGTAAATTTCAACAACACGCCCTTTTGGTAAACCGCCTATGCCCAATGCTAAATCTAAGCCTAAAGAACCTGTTGAAACAGCATCAAGATCACGAGAGATAGAACTGTCCCCCATGCGCATAATCGAACCCTTACCAAATTGCTTCTCAATTTGACCTAAAGCGGCTGTTAAAGCCTTTTGCTTATTATCATTCATATGCGTTTCCTTTTGTTTCTACAAGTTCCAAAGCGACTGTCGCATTGAAGGTAACTATCTTTTTATAGTCGCGACAATAGAGCCTACGACTCATGATTGAGATGCAAATCCATCTCAGTTTATTAAATCCATTCCACAAATGGAGTGAATAATTCGCTCGTTAATTCCCGAGCTAGTTTTAAAACGGCTGCAAAACTTAATCGCCACTCAATAAAAAAACCCTTGTTCTATCAGCAACCACAACGCCTTTAACTGCTCAAAAACGCCCTAAACTACTGATTAAAACAAAGGTTTATCTAATTTTTTCTAATTTAGAATCAGAAGCGAAATTATCCCATAATTTCCATTTAAATCCTAGAGACTCCGTGAATAATTAATCCCACCTTATGTTAAGGCTATCTACCCCATTAACAAGAGCGAGATGAATGACCTCTACGGCCTCATTAGGCCAATAATTTCATCACGCCCATCAATGCCGCTTCAGTCGTTTTTTCACGGACCATTCGGCGATCGCCTTCAAATAAAAATCGCTGCGAAACTACATCTTCCTGGCCCTGTATCGCCCAAGCTAACCAAACGGTTCCAACCGGCTTATCTGCAGAACCTCCGCCTGGACCGGCAATCCCGCTACACGCCACACTGACCTTTGCATGCGACTGTTGCAACGCGCCCAACGCCATCTCTTCAACGCACTCCTGGCTGACGGCGCCTTTGTTTTGAATGGTGATTTCACTCACCCCCAGCATCTCTTTTTTAGATTCATAACTATAGGTGATATAAGCACGATCAAACCAAGCACTGCTGCCGGAAATTTCGGTCAAGGCTTCGGCAATCATACCGCCCGTACAAGATTCAGCCGTCACAATCATCGCGTCCTTATCTAATAAGGCCTGACCCACCTGAGAAACTAACATTGCAAACGACATAACAATCACTCCTTTTAGCGCGCTAAAAAATACCCATTGCCGTATTTTAATCATGCATTATTTGATATAAAGACCAATATGCCATAGCATACTACTTTTCAAATCCAAAGCAAAAAAATCAAAATCCATGGCAACTAAAACCGCTCATACTAACTCCCCCCAGACTCCGATGATGCAACAATACCTGGCGATTAAAGCAGACCATCCAGACCATCTTCTGTTTTACCGCATGGGTGATTTTTATGAGTTGTTTCATGACGATGCCCGTATCGCTTCAGAATTACTGGAAATCACCCTGACCGCACGAGGAAAAACCGGTGGCAATGCGATTCCAATGGCTGGCATTCCACATCATTCCGCTGATGGCTACTTAGCCAAACTAGTGAAATTGGGTATGTCGGTTGCGATTTGCGAGCAAATCGGTGATCCGGCAACGAGCAAAGGTCCAGTGGAACGTAAAGTCGTCCGTGTCATTACGCCAGGGACCTTGGTGGAAGAGGCTTTATTAGAAGGTAAATCTGAAAACCTATTAGCCGCTATCTCGCAACAAGGCGAGCACTACGGATTGGCTTACTTAGATGTCGCCAGCGGCCGATTTGAAACCGCCGAACTCGACTCTTTGACGCATTTAACGGCAGAAATTGAACGAATCAAACCTTCTGAGCTACTTTTGCCGGATGATGATCTATTAAGACAATCCCTGCCTGACTCTATTTTAAAACGACCAGGCCTGGTCAGATACCCAAGTTGGCATTTTGAAACCATCAGCTGTAAAAAACGTCTAACTGATCATTTTGCGACCAAGGATTTAGTGGCATTTGGCTGTAATAGTAAACCTGCCGCCATCAGTGCCGCCGGCAGCATTTTGCACTACGCACAGGCCATGTTACAAAGAACCTTGCAACATATCCACAGCTTACACACCTACTCAACCGATGACAGCTTAGTGCTCGATGCTATCAGCCGACGTAACCTGGAAATTGATACTAACTTAAGTGGTGGCACCAGCAATACACTGGCCGCCATTCTGGACCATACCGCGACCGCCATGGGTGGACGTCTACTTAAGCGCTGGTTAAATCAGCCATTACGTAATCAAGATATTATCAACGGTCGTTTAGACGCCATCGAAATGATTATCCAACAACACTCTGATGACTCGCTTCGCCAGGAACTCAAACAAATAGGCGATTTGGAACGTATCTTAAGTCGCATCGCGTTAATGTCTGCTCGGCCTCGTGACTTACTCCATCTAGGTCGCTCTTTAAACACCTTGCCACAACTGCAAACTCTATTAGAGTTGCACCCTGTCGTGAAGTTGTCAGAACTTGCAACAAAGATGAGTACCTTCCCTGAACTGGCGGAACTGCTGAATCGAGCGATTGTCGATAACCCGCCGATGCTGATGCGCGATGGCGGTGTCATTGCCGAAGGTTATGATGCGGATTTAGATGCCCTACGTAATCTCAAAAATGAGGCCGGCGGTTATCTTTTAGATTTAGAACAGCGTGAACGTGAACGAACTGGTATCAATACCCTTAAAGTCGGTTACAACCGTGTGCATGGTTACTATATAGAGATCAGTAAATTACACGTTAACCAAGTGCCAGCGGAATACATCCGACGCCAAACCCTAAAAGGCCAGGAGCGTTATATCATTCCTGAACTGAAAACCTTTGAAGACAAGGTATTGAGTGCCGGTGAAAAATCTCTGTCACGTGAAAAGTGGTTGTATCAACAATTATTGGAAACCCTTAACGAGCCCTTACAAGCTTTACAAAACAGCGCCTCAGCTTTATCAGAACTGGATGTGTTGGTCAATTTAGCCCAACAAGCCACTGCTCTAAACCTGACTCGTCCAGTTTTAAGCAAACAACCAGGCCTGGTCATTACCCAAGGTCGCCATTTGACGGTTGAAGCAGTCTCTCGTGAACCGTTTATTCCCAATGACTCCATTTTTCAAGCCGACCGTCAGTTACAGATTATTACTGGGCCGAATATGGGCGGTAAATCGACCTATATGCGTCAAACGGCTTTAATCACGCTTATGGCTTTTATGGGTAGTTTTGTGCCTGCTGAATCGGCTGAGATCGGTCCAATTGATCGCATCTTTACCCGTATTGGCGCATCTGATGACTTAACCTCCGGGCGCTCTACCTTTATGGTGGAGATGACAGAGACTGCAAATATATTGCATCATGCCACCGAACACTCGCTGATTTTAATGGATGAAATCGGCCGTGGCACATCGACCTTTGATGGTCTGGCTCTGGCTTGGGCGATTGCTGAGCATATGGCACTAAAAACCAAAGGGCTCTGTCTATTTGCCACCCACTACTTTGAATTAACGACCTTAGCTGATCAATTCGCTAACACGGTCAATGTGCATCTAGATGCTATTGAACACCAAGACAGCATTGTATTTTTACATCAAGTACAGGAAGGTCCTGCTTCACAAAGCTATGGTTTACAGGTGGCGGCACTAGCGGGCGTGCCACAAACAGTGATTCAAAAGGCCAAGGAAATCTTATATACCCTTGAGAATCAGAGTGTGCAAAATGCCAATCTATCCACCAACAACTCTACTGATGCCATCCGAACTGCAGAGCCGATCCAACAGTTTGATATGTTTGCCAGCGTAGATCCTAAACAAGAAAAAATACAGAGCTTGCTGAATGAGATAGATCCAAATGAACTGACACCACGTATGGCGTTAGATGCGATTTATCAACTTAAAGCACTGCAAAAATAGATTCCGTAGCGGTAAACCGCTTTCAACTGCTATAAACAGCCTAAATTAAAAAGAGATTCAACTTATGTCACAAGCCATGATCATTGACGTCACCGTCAATAATGTTCAAGAGATGGTCATTCAAAATTCGAGCCGCCTACCCGTTATGATTAACTTTTGGTCGCACTCTAATGAGCAAAGTAAGTTGGCGAATACCATTTTAGAAAAACTCGCGACCGAGATGGCCGGTAAATTTATTTTGGCTAAAATAAATTTTGATAAAGAAAAAGTCATTATCGAAAAGTTTGGCGTCACCTCAATGCCCTTCTACAAAGTTGTCAAAAATGGTGAAATCGCGACTGAAGGCCCAGGTTTATTAACTGAAGCCGCCTACCGCTCACTATTAAATGCCAATATCACGGAAGAACCTTCAGAAGTGTTACGCAAGCAAGCCGCTTTAGCCTTTGCAGAAGGTGAGTATGATGAAACGGTAAGACTATTGGGTGAAGCGGCTAAAACCAATCCCAATAACTTTAAAATCCACTTAGATTTAGTGCAACTCTATCTACATACCGACCAATTGGAACAAGCCAAAGAACTCTTTTCACAACTGCCTGAAGCTGCACAAAAAGACAAACAGGGGCAATATATCAATGGCATTTTATATTTCACTGAAATCATCTTATCTGCGCCCGAAGTACCTGTTATCCAGGCTAATTTAGCAGAAAACCCAGCCGACTGTGACGCGCTATTCCATCTTGCCGGTTATCTGGTGCTCAATGGTAAATACGAGAATGCTTTGCAAACGCTATTTAAACTCTTTAACACCGACAGAAGTTATCAAGCAGGCACGCCGCAAAAAGCGATTATTAAAGTCTTCGATATGCTCTCAGGTTTAGAGCCAGAATTAGTGACAACCTATCGTAGAAAATTTCAGAGTTTGCTGTATTAACCCGATCCGATCACACACGCGCCACATGACTTAATGAAATTAATACCAATGGACTCCAACATGCCACTTAAAAACTCTGAACTCAATTACGGCATCGTTACACGCGCTAACCATTGGCTATCCGCCTTTATTTTTATCGGTTTGCTAACCATCGGTCTGTATATGACAGGGCTTGAAAAAGGTGATGATAGACAAGCGCTCTATGCTTTGCACAAGTCTATGGGGATTGCTATCTTTGGACTGATATTACTGCGATTGGTTTGGCTTAAACTCAGCTCGAATCCAGAGCAACTTTCCAATAATAAATTCGAGCATATTCTTGGCCATGCGGTAAAAGGGGTTTTGTATTTAGCCATGCTAGGCATGCCAATTTCTGGCTGGATTATGTCTAACTCGGGTGGACACGAAGTGGCCTTCTTTAATATGTTTGTCTTACCAACCCTTATGGGTGAACATGAGATGACTCATGAGATTTCAGAAGTCATCCATAGCACATTTGGCTTTGTGTTGATTGGCATTGTCTTGCTACATATTGCCGGAGTATTAAAACATCACCTTGTTTATAAAGACGTAACGTTGCTACGTATGGTTGGTAAAAACAAAGATACGTCTACAGCAGAAAACAACACAGAAGAAAAATAATGACGTTAAGCCCAATATCCATCGCTGATTTAAAAAATATACTTTGTTTAGGGGTCGCCGGTAACTTTGCCGGCCACCTGGAGCAAGCGGGAGAAACCCCTGATTTTATCAAGGTGAAAACGACTGAGACTAAGGCACCTAAAGGTCTATTTCCTTATTACATTCCAAATCAGCCAGGGATTATAGGCGTCTTCCCTCTCTCTTCCACTGAAATTCACTCTCCCGAAAGCTTAGATGAAAATTCCCACCTGCAAGCCGAGCCTGAAATCTGTATTTTGTTTGATGTGGCTTACCAAGACGGTTTAGTGATCGATTTAGAGCCTAAAGCCTTTGCGGTCTTTAATGATTGCTCCATTCGCAAACCCGGTGCTAAAAAAATCAGTGAAAAGAAAAACTGGGGGCCGGCGACCAAAGGGGTTTCTGACAAATTTCTGCCGCTGACGGCCTTTGAAATGGGCTGTGAATTAGATACCTTTCATATAGCCTCCTTTCTAAAGCGCGACGGCCAAATTCACGCCTATGGCAAAGACAGCTCGGTACTCACCTACTCCTATTTTCATAACCAGTTAAAAAACTGGATGATTGAACAACTCAATATTCAAGCCGATTTTGGCCCTTTAGAAAACTTGAAACAGATTATTCAAGAGTGCGATTACCCAGCACAAATCATGGTGAGTCTGGGCGCAACGGCCTATACTAAATTTGGAGAAAGTGTCTTTCTCGAAGTGGGTGATGAACTCTTCTTCTATGCCTACGATGCTTCTTTAAACAGTGCTGACGATGTTTATCAGCATATAACGGGTGAAACTAAACGCTTGATCAATAGCTCGATTCTGCATCAAAAAATAACCTGATTCATAGTCTAGTTTCTCATCCAAAACTAACCGAGTAAATCATTATGCCAAGCAATGAACAAATTCTGAATGAAGTGAATCAATGGTTAGACAAGGTGGTGATTGGTTTAAATCTTTGCCCTTTTGCTTCTCGTCCGTATCAACAAAAGCAAATTCGATTTGCGATTTCGCAGTGCGATACAGATGCCTGCTTACTTGAAGAGCTGCAAAGTGAATTAAAATTATTGGCCGAAACCAAAGCAGAAATAATAGAAACCACCCTGCTGATCGTGCCCAATATATTGCAAGACTTTTATGACTATAATGACTTTTTAGACTATGTGGATGGGCTGATTGCAGACAATGAATGGCAAGGTATATTCCAAGTAGCCACCTTTCATCCAGACTATCAGTTTGGAGGCACACAGCCAGAAGATGCAGAAAACCTAACCAACCGAGCACCCTATCCTATTTTGCATTTGTTACGAGAAGCCAGCCTAGAAAAAGCGATTGAACACTATCCTAATCCAGAGCTGATCCCAGAACATAATATTGAAACGGTGAATAATCTGACCTTAGAACAGAAAGTGAGTTTGTTTCCGCATCTCTTTAAGAAGTGACCAGGCCTGGTCACTTCTTAAATTCACTTAAAACCATTCAAATAAATGCCTCAAAAAGAGGCATTTAAACCACTCATTTAGTCTTCTAACAACTCCTTAGTACGAGCATCACTTCGCGACTGGACGTGTAATTAAGTACCCACCTAAGATAATCGGTAATACCGCTAATAACTGCCAAAAGCTCGGCACTTCATTTAATAACCAGTAAGCCAAGCCTAATGTTATCAAGGGTGAAACGGCATATATAGCACTCACTTTAGTGATCGAAAGTCGGTGTAAAGATTCCATCCATAAGATTTTTGACATGACAAAAATCATCAGACCCAAAAATAGTAGCCAAGGCCATTGTGACTGAATCATTTGCCAACTCGGCGTGGCTTCAAAAATAGTAGCCATCCCATACACTAAAGGAATGCCAATCAAGCTACGTGACCATAGAATATTGGTACTGTGGACTTTCTTTCTGGCCTGTTTTTGATAGAAGTTACCCAGCGGAACTATCATGGCCGCCAGCAAGACCAAGACATCTCCTAAATTAATTTTCCAAACTTCGCCCACTGGAAACAAAATAACAATAGCACCCAATCCCATTAAAATTGCGCCCAATAAATGCTGGCGATTCAGGTACTCTTCAGCTGATCTTTGAAAATAGAGATAAGCAAATAACAGCTGTAAAAAGAGAATCAGTGCCACATGGCTAGCGGTAGTGTACTGCGCGCCCACAAATAACAACATATACACCGTTGCCATCAAAAAACTGGTTTTAAGCAACGCCGGATAAGCAGAGATATCGCTAAACTGCTTGTACCGTCCTGTCCAGAATGCATGCACACCTAATACCGTACCCGCAATAACCAAGCTATAGAATAAAGCATGAATTCCACCTACGCTATGAGCTAAATAAAAAGTAGCTATTGGAAACCAAGCTTCTATAAAAGAAGCCGACAGGATATATATTTCCCCTTGTACCTGCCTATTTAATCTAAATAATTTCACTGATATCCTTCTCTTTTTATAAATACTATTTCGATAATTATCGTTATAGATTAGCTTGTTATGCTATGGTTTCTTACATCGATTGCCAGCGGCAAACCCCATTCAAGGATAATAAAATGAAAATCATAACTGTGTTTACTTTTAGTCTCGCCTGCCTAATGAGCTTTGCCAGTAATTCTGAATCAACTGGCGATTACCAAGATCCATTACCGATTGCCACAAACCTGCAAACCCTTGGCCAGCAAGCGCTTAAACAGAATATTCCCATTGCCATCTTATTTAGTGCGAAAGGTTTAAATTCGACTGAAAAACTCAAAGATTTGGCACTCTATCCAGCATTGCGATCAGGCAACCTGGACGGACGCGTTTTATTTACCGAGATTGAGGTTAACGTGAATTCTAAAACCGTCGATTTTTACGGTGAACCTCTGGCGAACAAAGAGTATAAAGCACTCTATAATTTAAGCAGCCTGCCCGTGGTTGTTTTTGTCGATGGCGAAGGCGATGTGATTACAGAACAACTGCTTGCAGGTGCTTATGACTACTATTACTTTTATCTGAAACAATCCATTAACAATGCGCTCAAGGCATTAAAAAATCCAAACCTTGCCCCAGATCTATAATATTGTTTAAACCCTCTCTATGACTAACGACGAGCTCTTACCTGTCTAAAAACTATCTCTTTGAAAGTCACCAGGCCTGGTAGGTGCTTAATCCTGTATATCTTGTAAAAATGGAAACTGTTTACGCACCTGCTGGACTTGCGAAGTCTCAATTTCGGTAATAATAACCTCATCTGTCGCCTTACCGTAAGAAAGCAGTTGACCTAGCGGGTTAATCACCATCGAACCACCAATATAATTTAAATCATTGCCATCTCTACCCACACGATTCACGCCTACTATAAAACATTGGTTTTCAATGGCGCGAGCCGTAAGCAAGGTTTCCCAATGAGATTGACGTGATTCAGGCCAGTTGGCGATTACAAAAATGACCTCTACTTCTTTAGCGACCTTGCGGAACAGTTCTGGAAAACGTAAGTCATAACAGATAAATAGACTGCAAGTTACCCCATTAAGATCAAAGAGAGAGGGTTGATTGCCAGGAAGATAAATCGCCTGCTCATTGGCATAAGAAAACGGCATTTGTTTGATATAACGCGCGCTTCTCTCTCCAGAAGGGGTGAACACCCAACCCGAATTTCTGAAGATAGCATCTTCTCCATCCACTTCTGCCTCAGCGACACCAGCAATGAGATAAATGCCAAACTGTCCCGCTAGTTTAGCTAAGTTGCTCAGCAACCCATCAGCCATTGACGTAAACCGTTCAGGGTGCATTGAGAAACCACTGTGAAACAACTCTGGCAACACCACTATATCAATCTTTTGCTCTTGCTGCCCTTGCCCCATGATTTCGGTTAACTGCGAACATAAAGAGTCAATATTTGAAGAACTCTCCTCCCAAACCCCACTCCACTGTAAACTAGCAATTTTCAATACAACCTCCTACTCACTCTACAGAGATGGCTTTACACCATTATTAGCTTTCATCAGTATATCTAGTACATTTGAGTATTCTCAAATATCGATACAACACTAGCCTTGCTACCATTCTACAACCCATCAAGCCTAATTAACTCTATTTAAAAAGTTCAGAGTCAAAATAGGAGAACAAAAAAGCCCGCTAATCCATTGCGGACTAGCAGGCTGTTTTATCAATCGGCTTGAGCTATAAACTTAAGCTAAGGTCGACAAATAAGACTCATAATCACCACGGAAATCAAGACTTGTCCCATCATCTTTCATAATCAGCAGACGAGAGGCCACCGAAGAGATGAACTCTCTGTCATGTGATACAAATATAATCGTACCAGGGTAATCGACCATTGCTTGGTTTAGAGACTCAATAGATTCCATATCCATATGATTTGTCGGCTCATCCATAATCAAGATATTTGGTTTTTGTAGCATTAACTTACCAAATAACATACGACCTTGCTCGCCCCCAGAAAGGACTTTCACGGACTTATCAATGTCTTTTTGAGAGAACAACAAACGTCCTAAAACTGCGCGTAACGCTTGCTCATCATCCCCTGGCTGTTTCCATTGGCTCATCCAATCAAACAAGTTCAGATCTTCCTCAAAATCATGACCGTGATCTTGACCGTAATAACCAATCTTAACGTTATCAGACCATTTGACGGCACCAGACGTTAAGTCCGTATCGCCGTTCAAACATTTTAAGAAGGTGGTTTTACCGACACCGTTGGCACCGATAACCCCTAGTTTCTCGCCGACTTCCAACATCAGGTTAAGGTCATTAATAACCAGGTTATCTTCACCTTCGTTGTCAGAATAGACCTTGACAAGACTGTCGACTTCTAATGCTAAACGGAATAATTTTTTATCCTGTTCAAAACGGATAAATGGATTCACTCGACTAGAAGCTTTGACTTCAGAAAGTTCAATTTTATCAATCGCTTTAGCACGCGAACTCGCTTGCTTGGCTTTAGAGGCGTTTGCAGAGAAACGACTTACGAAGGCCTTAAGCTCGTTGATTTGCCCTTGTTTCTTGGCGTTATCCAATAGCAGTTGGTCACGCACCAGAGTAGCGGCCTCCATATACTGATCATAGTTACCAGGATAGAGACGTAACTCACCATAATCCAAATCGGCCATATTCGTACAAACACTGTTCAAGAAGTATCGATCATGGGAAATAATGATCATAGTACTTTTACGTTCATTAAGAATATTTTCCAACCAAGTAATGGTGTTAAGGTCCAAGTTATTGGTTGGCTCATCCAGCAATAATATGTCTGGATCAGAAAATAGGGCTTGCGCTAATAATACACGTAACTTCCAACCTGGAGCAACTTCACTCATCGGTCCAAAATGCTGCTCTACTGGAATCTCAAGACCCAACAACAACTCACCGGCACGGGATTCAGACGTATAACCATCCATCTCACCAAACTGAACCTCTAGGTTAGCAACCAGCATACCATCCGTTTCACTCATTACGGGTAAGCTATAAATACGGTCACGTTCTTTTTTAACTTCCCATAACTCAGGCTGCCCCATAATGACGGTATCCACAACACTAAACTCTTCAAAAGCGAACTGATCCTGTTGCAGTTTACCGACGCGTTCATTTTCATCCACATTCACGGAACCCGATGTCGGAACTAAATCGCCCCCTAGGATTTTCATAAAGGTCGACTTACCGCAACCGTTGGCACCGATTAAACCGTAACGTTTACCGCCACCGAACTTAACTGAGATATTTTCAAAAAGGGGTTTTTCACCAAACTGCATGGTGATATTAGCTGTTGAAATCAAAAATTATTCCTACTATTTACTTGGGAAGACTACCTAAGTTTGTCCACAAACCCGGCTGTCTAAAAATGGGGGGTTATTAATTGGCGCTATTGTGCCATAAATTTAGTCTAAACGTTTGTTTTAAATGTAAAAAACCCCAAACAACCTAGCCTGGTTGTTTGGGGTTTAGTCAATAAATGATTTAATAGCGAAATTAAATCATCTAACTTATAAACGAATTAAATCACTTCACTGAGTAAAGCGTTCATGCGTTTAATGAAGACTGCTGGATTTTCTAAAGAATCCCCTTCTGCCAACTGAGCTTGCTCTAACAAGAACAGAGACCACTCTTTCAGCTTGGCGTCATCTTCAATCGACTCTAGTTTTTTAACTAAAGCATGATCTGGATTTAATTCCAAAACAGGCATCTGCTTAGGCATTGCTTGTCCCATCTGCTCCATCATGCGTGCCATATGAGCTGACATATCACCTTCAGCACTCACTACACAGGCAGGTGAGTCCGTTAGACGGCTGGTCATGCGAACATCTGAAACCACATCCTTAATAACCGCTTTCACTTTATCTGTTAAAGCTTCGCGCGTTTTTTTCTCATCTTCAGACAGATCTTTTTCAGCTTCATCTTCAAACTCTTTTAGATCTGCAGAAGTAATCGATTTAAGCGGCTTTCCTTCAAAGTCCGTCAAATGAGAAACTAACCACTCATCAATACGATCTGACAGTAACATGACTTCGATGCCTTTTTTACGGAACATCTCAAGGTGCGGGCTACCTTTCGCTGCAGCATGGGTATCTGCCACAATGTAGTAAATCGCTTCTTGATCTGGCTGTATACGATCAGCATATTGAGCGAATGAGACACGTTGCTCGGTATTACTTTCATCATGAGTAGATGCAAAGCGCATTAACTGAGCAATCTTATCTTTATTGGCAAAGTCTTCTACCAAGCCTTCCTTCATGACTTGACCAAACTCATCCCAGAAGGTGTTGTAATCGGTTTGATCTTCAGCCGAAGAAATTTTGCTTAACTCAGTCAAAACACGTTTGACCGAAGCCCCACGAATCTTATCAACCACTTTATTGCTCTGTAAGATTTCGCGCGAGACATTCAACGGTAAGTCCGCAGAATCAATGACCCCACGTACAAAACGTAAGTAGGCCGGCATTAACTGTTCAGCGTCATCCATAATGAAGACACGTTTAACATACAACTTTAAGCCATAACGACGGTCACGTTCATATAGGTCAAATGGCGCTTTTTTGGGGATATACAACAGGGAGGTATATTCCAAAGTACCTTCAACTTTGTTATGGATATGCGCAAGCGGCTCGCCAAAATCGTGCGTGATCGTCTGGTAGAAGTTGGTGTAATCTTCTTCGCTTAAATCTGATTTAGACTGGGTCCATAAAGCCGTTGCTTTATTGACCTGCTCAAAAGTACCGGTTGGCTTTTGTTCTTTCGCTTCTTCATCCCACTCTGAAGCGGCCATTTTAATAGGGAAGCTAATATGGTCAGAATAGGTGGTGATAATATTCTTTAAACGCGCTTCTTCTAAAAACTCGCTCATATCTTCTTTTAGATGCAGAACAATATCGGTTCCTTTAGTCGCCTTCTCAACGGTTTCTAAGGTAAAGTCACCTTCACCTTGAGAAATCCACTTGGTCGCTTCAGTCTTTGGCGTGCCGGCTTTACGTGTGGTTAAGACCACCTCATCAGCCACAATAAAAGAGGAGTAAAAACCAACCCCGAATTCACCAATCAGGTGAGAGTCTTTGGCTTGATCACCAGTCATGTTTTCTAAGAATTTTTTAGTTCCAGAATTGGCAATCGTTCCAATATTTGCAATGACTTCGTCACGGCTCATACCAATACCATTATCTGAAATGGTCAGAGTGCCACTTTCTTTATCAAATTCGACCTGAATGAAAAGTTCTTCTTCCCCTTCGGTTAAGGCATCATTTGAGACCGCTTCAAAACGTAACTTATCCAACGCATCGGAAGCATTGGAAACAAGTTCACGTAAAAAGATTTCTTTATTTGAATATAACGCGTGAATCATTAACTTTAGAAGTTGATTCACTTCGGTCTGAAACGCGTGAGTTTCGGTTTTACTCATTGATAAATCTCCAATTTATGTTGTTGAATGTATAGACGTGTCCACTTAATAAGGTTATGAAAGTTGTTTTTCAAGGCTTTTAAACAAAAAAAGCACAGAATATTCTGTGCTTTTAGTGGCGATAAACCGTTTAGAATTTTCTAATCTAATTTAGAAACCTGGCTCTGCTTCAATTTTCTTATTGTAAGCGACGGCCTTTAAAGCTTCTGCAATATTATCTGGTGCATTTGCAATACTCATAAAGCTACCTTCACCCATCATAGACAGATGTGGCCAGTTAACCGCAATACGGAACTTGCCATTTAAGGCCATGACCTCACCATCGACCACTAAAATCTCATAAGGGAAATGGGCCGCATGGGTCATTGCCTTTTTATCAATCGCTTCACTGATAAAAGCATCAGAGGCTTCTTTATACTTTAAAGCCACACCAAAGACACTCATCTTTTTACCTGGAATATCTATGCGATATACTTTAGAAGAACCTCCCACTTTAGCCATCAAGCCGGCTTCAACCGATTTCAGTGCGGCCTCATGCGATCCAAACTCTGCCAATTCATCTTCATCATCAAAATAAGGCATCATCATCGTATAATGGTAACCACGCAACTCTTCGTCACTGATAGGCACATCTGCACCGTACTCTTTTTGTGCGCCTAAAGCGCTCTGCATGGCACTCTGTACAGGTTGGATATCACCTTTCATGCGATAGACGTTCCACATATATGCAGGGTTAGTATAACTAACTTCAATATCCGCACCTTTCTGGACCACAGCAATACGCTCCATTGCGCCAAAACCGCCATTTTTAGACTGTCCAGCCATCGATTTCAGTGCAGCGTTAGTTACAACAATAACTTGAGTATTAGCGTTCGGAGAATAACTGCCGACAACTTCAAAACCATTTGCTTTTAACGTCGTTTGAGTACTTGCAATTGCACTCTGCAAACTCGCGCCTACTTGAGTATTACCCTGCACGAAAGGCATGTACTGTGCCGCCATAGATGCTATAGGAACGGCTAAAATAGTAGCACTCAATAGCGAAGATTGAATGAATTTCAGACTAAAAGACTTAAGTTGCATAGGTTACCTCTTTATTTTAGAAATCGATGTATAAATCATCAACTTGATCTATTGTCATCAATTTTACTTATAAATTAAACATGAATTATTTTATGGCCGGATAAACTCTTTGCAAAATAACGACATATGGCACTCTGCGTAAAATACAGGCATAAAAAAACCCGTTTAATACGGGTTTTTTAAAAATCGTGTGGAAAAAACAATTAAACTTTAAAATAACTCATCTTCATCCTCAACGTCTTCAGCCTCATGCATTCTTCGTTTCATACGCTCTTTCATAATAGAAATCGCTTCTTCTACAGGGGTATGCTGATCAAAGACTAGTTCAAACAACTCTTCTTCTTCCCGCATGGTTGTACCTTGACGAACACTTGTTTTAAATGCTTCCCACTCTGACGCATCTTTAATACGCATTTCGTGAGAAACAATCTCTGCAAGACCTGATATTCCGTGAGAGACATGCTCTAGACGCTGGCTCAATTTATCATAAAATTGAAAGGCGACAATGGCTTGATTCATTTTAGACGCAAGTTCACTAGTTTCACTCTGTAATTCGTTTTGCAACGTCTGCGCAGACTCTCCAGCCAAAGCAGTGATTTTCAGACTAAACGCCTGAATCTGCTCAATATGACGTGACATATAGGTAAATGAATCAATTAATGTATTGACCGAGTTATCACCCTCCGTTATCGATAAATCGATTTGAGCCACTGATAAATTTAAAATTAATATCGTTTGTTGAACTTCTTTTGAACCAAGTGAAAACTCTTCGCCTGCCATACTGACCTCTAAAAAATAAAAACGTAATCATTAAACCAAACTATTTGGACGTTATGCCACATGCAATTGTGCACTGCCACCTTTATGACTGGTGACCGTTTCCATCACATCTAAAATAAGAGAGACGGTACCATCCCCTAAAATAGTGGCTCCCGCAATACCGTCAATTTTCATAAAGTTGCTTTCTAAACTTTTAATAACCACTTGCTGTTGCCCAAGTAAATCGTCGACAAAAACACCTGCGCGCTGTCCACCAGATTCAATCACGACCAGCAAACCATCCGCTAGGTCTTCTTTGGCATCTTCTACACCCAGTTTTTTATGCAAACGAATGACAGGGATATAATTATCCCGTAACTTGTACAACTCCGTCTCTCCAGCAATGCCTTTAATCAAAGATTTATCCACTTGAATCGATTCAATGATAGAGACCAATGGGAAGACAAAGGTCTGGCTGCCAACAGAGCACAGCTGACCATCTAAGATGGCTAATGTTAAAGGTAACGTAATCGTAAAGACACTGCCTTCGCCGACGGTTGTTTTAACATCGACAGAACCACCCAGCCCTTTAATGTTACGACGTACCACATCCATACCCACTCCACGACCGGATACATCACTCACTACCTCAGCCGTTGAGAATCCTGCATGGAAAATTAGATCGACGATTTCATCTCGGGTTAAGTTATGATCTGCTTCAATCACTCCTTTCTCTATGGCTTTCGCTTCGATCCTATCTGGATTGATACCCGCACCATCATCGGTAATTTGAATCAAAATACTTCCACCCTGGTGGAAAGCCGCCATTTTAACGAGCCCTATTTCAGGCTTACCTGCAGCGATTCTTACTTCTGGTTGTTCAATACCATGATCAATAGAGTTACGTACAATATGTACCAATGGATCGGTTAACTGTTCAAGCATCGTTTTATCAATCTCCGTGCCTTCCCCTTCCATCACTAAATCAATTTGCTTACCTAGTTTCTGACTCACATCGTGCACAATTCGTGGTAATCGATTAAAAGCAAAACTGACCGGCAACATACGTATATTCATAACACTTTCTTGAAGCTCTCGCGTATGGCGCTCTAAATGCATTAACCCTTCTTTTAATTTTTCGACCCATTCATTGTCCTCATCAGAGCCTTTTCCACTATTCGCTTCTTCGGCGTACTCGCCAAACTGACTCAACATTGATTGGGTAATAACGAGTTCGCCGACCAGGTTAACCATTTGATCAATTTTGCTTAAGTCTACGCGAATCGAACCCTCTTGCTTAGGGGCTTTTGCCGCCGGCTTTGCATCTTTTTTAATAGCTTCTGCAGCGGGCTTGGCGACAGGTATTTCCGCTTGAGGAATAGCGGCAGCTTCAGCAACTGGAGCCACAACAATCTCTGCGGATGCAGGTGCGGTTATAGTAATCTCAGCACCATCACCGTCAATCCATTCAAAGACTTCTTTGATATCATCTTCATTAACTGAATCACCCGAAAGTCTCAAATCCCACTTAAGGTACAATGATTCGGGATCAAATAGTGCTAATTCAGGTAAGGCACTGATATCCGTTTTGACAGAAAGCTTGCCGAGCGTTTCGAGTTCACGAAAAATACGAATCGGCTCATTTCCAGTCTGCAGCAACTCTCTTTCTGGCACGATTTGAATCTGCCATTCACCGCCGGTCGGTTCAGCAGATTCAACCACTGGGACGTCAAGAGCTGAATCGGCGGACTCTCCGCCCAATATCGCTTCCAATACTTGTTGAACGGCACTGGCACGCTCTTCATCAATCGGATCATGATTCTGTAGCTTAGAGAGCATATCCCTAAGTACGTCCACGGCCGCTAACATCGCATCAATAGATTCCTGCGTCACTTCTCTTCGGCCGTCACGCATCTCATCCAATAAGGTTTCTAAAACATGAGTAAATCCCGCAATCTCGCTGAATCCAAACGTTCCACTACCCCCTTTAATAGAGTGTGCTGCACGGAAAATTTCATTAATTTTCTCATTATCAGGGACGCCAGTAGGCAAATCCAATAGACCTGTCTCCATGAGATCCAAGCCTTCAAAACTCTCTTCGAGGTAAGTTAAGCGAAAAGTTTCCATCATATCCATAGCGTTTATTCCTTAGAAAAGTTCTGCATCGCCTTCAACAGGCTTAGATTCAATATTTGTAATATAACGACTTTCTTGATCGGCCAGTGACTGATTATGCATTGCATTCAACCGCCTAACTCGTACCCGGCCACTCAAGGGGTAATACAACACCTTTCGTGGATAAATATCGCCTATGTCTTGTGAAATTATTTTAAAGCCTTCTGTGTAAATGTAATCAAACGCGAAGCCAATATTGTACCAACCAATGTTGGTCATCGAACTCATGATGCGACCACCACCAAAAAGCTTAAACTCCAAACGCTCTCTTTTACCGCCAGAAGAGAGTATGGCATTGATCAAATTTTCCATGGCATAGTTGCCATATCGATTTGCATCTGACAACTCTGTTGGTCGGTTTGAATTTTTATCGACCGGTAGCATAAAATGGTTCATCCCACCTATACCCGCAATAGGGTCTCTGACACAAGCAGAGATACAGGAACCCAAAACAGTCTCAATTCGCTCATTTTCCTGAGTGACGTAAAACTCACCCGGTAAAATTTTAATGGTTGTTATCCCTTCTGCAGGATCAACACTTTTTTGCATAATGGCTAACTTTTATCATAAATTAACAGCGTATTTTCGAAGAGAAAATAGACTAGAAGCCTGATTCAGGCGCTTTATATCTACGTTATAGTCGCATTGTTTTCTACAACAGGCAAGGTTCAATTGAATCATTTTTGTTTAGGCCGACTTTATTACTTTAAGAATCAATCAAGCCAGACTTTAACTGTCGCTTAATTTCCTTATGGTGTGCTCTACGTGATTTAAAAAAGTGGCTTAATTGTGCACTACACTCTGCCTGCAAAACCCCTGAAACAATCTCGAGTTTGTGGTTTAGATTTTCATTTGCGACAAGATTAAAGACAGAACCCGCGGCACCGGTTTTTAAATCGGGTGCCGCGTAAACCAGACGTGCGACCCGAGCATGAACCATCGCGGAGGCACACATTGGACAAGGCTCTAGAGTGACATATAAGGTAGAGTCAATTAAACGATAATTTTCGACAGCTTGGCCCGCATTCTTTAATGCCATCATCTCGGCATGTCCAGTAGCGTCATGGCTTTGAATAGACCGATTCCAACCTTCTGCGATCAGCTTCCCTGCTAAAACAAGCACCGCACCCACCGGAACTTCTCCTTGAGACTCCGCTTTCTCCGCCAAGCTATAGGCATATTGCATCCAAAACAGATCTTGCTCTTCTTGAGAAAGATCCTTTGGACAGGCCTGGTCAGTTTTAAGAATAGCTTCTGGCATAATCATTCTCTAAATAGGTTATTGCATGAAATAAGTTATTGCTTAAAACGTTTAATAAGAAATAAAAAAGGCCTTCAAAATGAAAGCCTTTAATTTAAAATTTTGAATAAGCTACTTAACTTATTCCCACTCAATCGTCGCAGGTGGCTTACTTGAAATATCATAGACCACACGTGAAATTCTTGGAATTTCATTGATAATACGTCCTGATACATGCTCTAAGAACTCATAAGGCAAATGCGCCCAACGAGCGGTCATAAAGTCGATGGTTTCAACGGCACGCAGAGCCACCACATAATCATAACGTCTTGCATCGCCGACTACGCCAACAGACTTAACCGGCAGGAAGACAGTAAAGGCTTGTGATGTTTTATCGTATAGATCCCACTTAACAAGCTCTTCAATATAGATGTTATCCGCCAAACGTAGAATATCTGCATACTCTTTTTTAACTTCACCCAAGATACGAACGCCTAAACCAGGCCCTGGGAATGGATGACGATAGACCATGTTATACGGCAACCCTAAAGCCACCCCCAACTTACGCACTTCGTCTTTGAATAACTCACGTAACGGCTCAATTAAAGACATATCCATATCGTCAGGCAGCCCCCCCACATTGTGGTGAGACTTAATGACTTTGGCTTTACCCGTTTTAGAACCCGCAGATTCAATAACATCAGGATAGATTGTGCCCTGCGCTAACCACTTCACACCTTTTAACTTAGTCGATTCAGCATCAAATACTTCAATGAATTCACGGCCAATGATTTTACGTTTTTTCTCTGGATCTGTTTCGCCCGCTAAAGCCGTCATAAAACGATCTTCAACATCCGCACGAATGACCTTAAGTCCCATGTTTTCAGCAAACATGGCCATCACCTGGTCACCCTCTTTGTAACGCAATAAGCCATGATCGACAAACACGCAAGTCAATTGATCACCAATCGCTTTATGCAGCAAAGCCGCTACCACCGAAGAGTCAACGCCTCCAGAAAGACCTAACATCACTTGATCTTTTCCGACTAACTCACGTACTTTTTTAATACTGTCTTCAATGATATTGTCAATTGTCCACAATTTTTCACAACCGCATAAGGTGATAACAAAGCGTTCAAGCATTCTTAAGCCCTGCTTAGAATGCGTCACTTCAGGGTGAAACTGAATACCGTAAAAACCTTTGTCTTCATTCGCCATACCAGCAATTGGACAACTTGGCGTGCTGGCCATCAATTTGAAACCTTCAGGCATAGATTCAACACGATCACCGTGAGACATCCACACATCTAACAGGCCATAACCTTCAGGCGTCACTTCATCTTCAATCTCTTTTAACAGTTTAGTATGACCGTGTGCACGTACCTGAGCATATCCATATTCATGCTGAGTCGAATTAATGACCTTACCACCTAATTGCTCAGCCATGGTTTGCATGCCGTAGCAGATACCCAAAACAGGCACGCCTAGATTAAAGACGATATCTGGCGCGACCGGAGAATCATCGCCAGTCACGGTTTCAGGACCACCTGAAAGAATAATGCCTCGCGCGCCAAAAGCTTCAATATCTTTTGCATCGATATCCCAAGGCTCCACTTCACAATAAACGCCAATTTCACGAATACGGCGCGCAATTAATTGCGTATATTGAGAGCCAAAGTCTAAAATAAGAATTCGATGGTCATGAATATTTGCTTGAGTCATAGTTTTTCCAAATTTGAAAAGTTTATAAAGACAAAAAGCTTTTGTAGATTGACTACAAAAGCCTTATTGATTTAAATATTGATAAAGTAAGCTAACTTAACCATTACAGTCTATAGTTTGGCGCTTCCTTGGTAATCGTTACATCATGCACATGGCTCTCAGCCACACCAGCAGAACTCACTTTTACAAATGAAGGCTTAGAGTTCATTGTTGGAATATCCTTACAACCGGTATAGCCCATACTCGAGCGAATCCCACCGCATAGTTGGTGGATAATGGGTGCTAAAGGTCCTTTATAAGCGACACGTGCCTCAACACCTTCTGGCACTAACTTGTCTTCCGCATTACTGGCTTGGAAATAACGATCACTTGAACCAGAAGGTTGCGCCATCGCGCCCAAAGAACCCATGCCACGATACGACTTGTAAGCAAGACCCTGTAAATATTCGATTTCACCAGGAGACTCTTCTGTTCCAGCGAACATGCCACCAATCATACAAGATGACGCGCCAGCAACCAAAGCCTTCGCCACATCCCCTGAAAAACGCAAACCGCCATCAGCAATAAGAGGAACTCCCGTCCCTTGCAAGGCTTTAGCCACATTAGAAATCGCAGAAATTTGTGGTACGCCCACACCCGAAACAATACGCGTGGTACAGATTGAACCCGGACCAATCCCAACCTTAACGCCATCGGCGCCGGCTTTAACAAGATCCAAAGCCGCTTCTGCAGTAGCGATATTGCCACCAATTACATCCACTTGAGGAAAGTTCTGCTTAACCCAAGAAACACGATCTAATACCCCTTGAGAGTGACCGTGTGCCGTATCGACGATAATAACATCCACGCCAGCAGCGACGAGCGCTTCAACACGTTCCACCGTTTCAGCACCCGTGCCCACGGCCGCACCAACTCGTAAACTACCACTGGCATCTTTACAAGCATGTGGGTGATCGGATGACTTCATCATATCCGAAACAGTAATCATGCCTTTAAGCTCAAAAGCATCATTGACCACTAAAACACGCTCAATACGGTGTTCATGCAATAAGTTTAGAACCACCTCACGTTTTTCTTTTTCTTTAACTGTGACCAATTTCTCTTTTGGTGTCATGATTTTTGCGACTGGCTGCGTTAAATCCGTTACAAAACGGACATCACGCGTGGTCACGATTCCAACCAATATGTCGCCATCCATAACAGGCGCGCTTGAAATACGATTCTTTTGAGTGACAGCGACTACTTCTGCAACCGTGTCCGTAACTTGCACAGTCACAGGATCTAAAATCACGCCATGCTCGTATTTTTTAACCTTACTGACCACATCGGCTTGTTGCTCAACCGTCATGTTTTTATGTACGATTCCAATTCCGCCTTCTTGAGCCATCGAAATCGCTAAACGTGCTTCAGTTACCGTATCCATTGCTGCAGATACAAAAGGAATATTCAACGAAATATTACGGGTTAGTTTTGTTTTTAAACAAACATCTTTTGGCAACACGATTGAGTGCGCCGGAACCAATAAAACGTCATCAAACGTTAAAGCATCTTGCAATATTCTCATTTTTTCTACCTTCTATAATTCTTTATGGGTCGATCAATTATTTTTCTAGGTTATTTACAGATACTACAGGTAAAACACCATTACGTTAAATTTCAACAAGTTACATACTATTAACGTAGTAAATCCTTAAAAAAACAACGTGTTTTCTATCTAATGTCGTCTATTATAAAGATTGACAGGACTGGGGTAAACTTAATAACGTAGTCTTCTGGACGAAAACAGTAAAAAACTGTTCGTAATAAGCTTTACTATCTGTCAATAGCCATTACAATGGCTTGGCGAATAAAAATATAAATGCGCGTTTTAGTTTAATTGGAGGATGACTAATGAAAAAATTATTAATTACTGCTGCATTGGTAGCAACTGTATCTCTTACTGGCTGTGCTGGTAATGGAGCCAAAGACGAATCTTATGCTAGTATTGTAGCGGCAGCAACAGCAACTCATGCTGATGCAGCAAAATCAGGCTACACTTGGAAACAAAAGAAAATGAAAATGAGTTATGTAGATACTTACTTAGCTCAAGCTAAAGAAGCAAAAGCCAAAGGCGATGATGAAGGCGCTCTTAAGGCGGCTAATCAAGCTTTAAAAACGGCAAAGGCAGAAGTTGCTCAACGTGAAGCAGCGAATGGGCTAAAAGCGGGTTGGGAAAAATAATCCAACTCTCTTTTACTAGAAAACCGGCTTAGGCCGGTTTTTTTATGTCTTTAAATCAAGCACTGAACTCCATTCCGCTTAGATTGAAACAGTTCATGCTAAGACTTCTTAAAATAATCCTGGTCACGAAAGCTACTCACCCATTGCGGCTTCAGCAGAATCATAACCAGTATAATCATTCCATTCACAAAGCCTTCGGGCACGGCCATTAACGGAATAAACGGCAGGAAAGTTTGCTTTAAAACGTCTAATCTATGCGCCCCTGATACCCACAATATCCAAGCCCCCACCGAAAGTGAAACCACCACTCCTACCGCCGCGGCTAAAAACGCATTAAATAACAGATAGACAAAAAAGTTTTTGTCTAAAAATCGGTTTGAAGCCTTCAACATCAGTGCGGTTATCATAATCGGCAACAGCCCCATCACTACGCCATTCAAACCGAATGAGAGCCACCCTAGATGCCCTTCGAAAGTGACGCCCATTAATGCCAGTGACATCCCAATCAAGGCAAACTGAGGTGAAAACATCAACGTTAAAACGGTCATAAATAAAAAATGAAACGTCAAACCCTCTCCCAAGCTTGCTGAAATCTGCCAGACGAAGAAGACTACAACAACTGCGGCCAATAAAACATGTTGCGCGCCTTTATCACTCTCTATTTTATGCCACGGTGCTGTTTTGAGCGCCCAAAAAAGGCTGCCTAAAAACAATAACCAGCCTGCCACAATAAATGGCAAAGTAAGATTATCAGTGGACAAATTCATATTTCACCTACCTTTAAGACCGCTCTTAACATTCTCAGTTGAAGACAACAATTCATCAAGCTTAAGGGCGGAGCGTGTACAATACTTTTCTAACCAATTCACTAATTAAATTATAAGCTCAAGACCTCATGAATAGATTAAAAATAATTTTTGCTTTTTTTTATGACTTACTTTTATTGTGTGCACTCTGGTTTGTTGCCACGATTCCTTTCCTAATATGGCAAGGCGAAAGTTTTGCACAAAATCCTTTAATGCTCTTAGCATTTCAAATATATCTGATTGCCATCAGTTACATTTACCTAACCTTTTTTTGGATGCAAAATGGCCAGACACCTGGTTTACGGACCTGGAAACTACAGCTTCAAAGTGAAGATGGCTATTTATTAACACGGCACAATAGCAACCTCAGATTTACCTTGGCCACCCTATTATTCCCCATAGGTTGGATTGGCTTATTAACGCCCAAAAAACAACTTTTGCAGGATATTTTAGCAAAGACTAAAATAGTTCCTATTCAACCTTAGTGTTTTTATAAGCACTTTTAGGTCACCAACTTTTACAGGAATTTTCATGACAACGATCCTTATTCATAGCAACGTACTGAATTTTGAACAGAGTAAAGTCATTGAACGTACATTTGGCAAACCGTTTAAAATCGATAACCACTACCGAATTCATCTGGAAAACAGACCTTCCAAGAAGGCTCTTAGCCAACTCGCTGAAAGCATCCAAGCGGACGTTAATGTTTTACCGGAAGACTTTAACGCCAAAGAGATTAAGTTGGTAATTAGTGATATGGATTCCACCCTTATCTCGATTGAGTGTGTCGATGAAATAGCCGATTTTATCAATGTAAAACCAGAAGTGTCCGCCATCACGGAGGCCGCGATGCGTGGCGAATTGGATTTTGAAGCTTCGCTTATTCAACGTGTCGCCCTCTTAACAGGACTTGAAACCAACGCATTGCAGCATGTGTTTGATGAGCGTTTAACCTTGAACCCAGGTGCTGAAATCTGGATTAAAGGGCTGCATAAATCTGGTATTAAATTCGCATTGGTATCAGGTGGCTTCACCTTCTTTACCGAACGATTGCACTCACAGCTAAAGCTGGATTTCAGTCGCGCTAATTTACTGGGAGAAGCTCAAGGTAAATTAACAGGCGAAGTGATTGGTGGCATTATTGGCGCCCAAGCCAAAGCCGACTTTTTACATGAGTTATGTGAACAACTGGATATACAACCAAATCAAGTTATTGCTGTCGGTGATGGTGCCAATGATTTACTGATGATGCAAACGGCCGGTTTGAGTGTTGCTTACCACGCCAAACCTGCGGTACAACAAAAAGCCATGACGACCTTAAATCATCGCGGACTCGATGCGATACTGGATTTTATCGCTTAAGCTGGCTTAAACTAAAACCAAGCCATTTGAATCCGACCAGGCCTGGCATGTCCTGCGGCTTTACAAAACCATGTGAGCGTAGGGTCGTTTTTAAAACCGCAATAAAAAAAGCCGAGAGAATATTAATTCTCTCGGCTTTTTTATTGAAAACCGTTTTAACTTACATCAAATTAAAATAGGTTCCTTTCTGCTTCAGCCGCAGCAATCCCAATAAAGCTACCAACGGTCGAATCATAACCCGGCCAGTTACTCGCCACATCCTGCATAAACGGTTTCGCTAAAATCTTTGGCTTCATTTCAAAACTAGAGAGACCTTCTTCATAGTACTTAGCCGCATCGCCATAGATAATCTCACAGAAGGTCTGCATATCATCACAAATGACAGCAGTATCATGCGGACCGTGTCCTAAGAGGTGATGATCACAACCTAAAGCTTTAATTCCTTTCATAGTATGAATAGTGCCAACAAAAGAGCCGTCAGCCATATTCGCTACACGACGCATCGCCGTATCCCCAATAAAGGCTAGTTTGTCTTCAACTACCTGAATAATCAGATCCGATTCAGTGTGTGCCGTACCAAACTGATGAATCTTAATCGTGGTATCGCCAAGAGTAAGCGTCTCTCCACCCTTTAGGGTCTTAGTTGGTAGCGTCACAATAGTACCTGAAATACCATTGTTAGAGTTACGTTGCATAAAGCTATACCAGAACTCACCAGCACCTGACTTAATTTTTGCGATACAACTCGGATGTGCATAAATTTCAACATCAGGATACGCTTCAACAAAAGCGTGATTACCCAAAAAGTGATCACCGTGATAATGGGTATTAATGACTTTCACAACAGGTTGATCCGTAACCTTTTTGATTTGGCGAATCACCATTTCACCAATTTGTACCGAGCTACCGGTATCAATAACAACCACCCCTTCGCTGGTGATAATGAATCCAGGGTTGTTAAAGAATGCATGATTCTCTGGGGATGGTTCAGGATCTTTAGCCAAAATATAGTAACAACGATCCGTCACCTTAGTGGGCGTAACATCATACATTGGCTCGGCACGAATCATCATTTCATCACTGGCGTACAATGGTTTGATGGCTGACATACCCGCCAGGCCTACTGAAAAACTTAAAGCTGACTTTAATAAATCACGACGTTTCATTTACTTTCCCTATAGAGAATTAACATTAAATTAATTTTTTTTGGATTCTATCACCTTTGCCTTAGCGCTAACATCACTACTATTACGAATAAAATACTCTAAAATAATGACCATAAACCACGATCTTCATCATTGATTTAATTAATTCGCCGTACAATCTTTTATTAAACAGGCATAATTCAGTCATACTTTTTCAGGACAACTTTCCTCCAAAAAGGCTAGAATATTCAGCCATAAAGCACAGTGAAATTACGTTCAACACTCAAATGGATAAACATAATGGAATTCTTAAAAGCCTATCTTGATATCGGCATATTCGGTCTTTTAGGCCTAATGGGCTTTATTGCCTTATGGATAACCATTGAAAGAGTGCTTTTCTATCGCGCCCTAAAGATTGATGAATTTGAACATGGCGCTTATCTGCACATTGCAATGACCAAAAATCTGACAACGCTCTCAAGCATCGGTGCAAATGCACCTTACGTTGGCTTGCTCGGAACGGTTGGCGGCATTTTAATTACCTTTTATGACCTTGGACAGCAACAAAGCCTCGACACGGGTTCAATCATGCTCGGTTTAGCCTTAGCCCTTAAAGCGACTGCGGCGGGTATTGCTCTGGCCATTCCTTGCATTATGGCTTACAACGGTTTGATGCGAAAAGTAGATATCTTCAACGCGCTCTACCGTGCGAAACACTAAAAGATCATTCTAATAAACCCGTTATAAATTGAGCCCTTTATGAGTTTTCGAGAAATGCCACGCTTTGATGCCATTAATGTCATCCCATTAATCGATGTTATTTTGGTTCTACTGGCCATAGTCTTAACCACCGCCAGCTTTATTGTGAAAGACAATTTAAAAATCGAACTGCCTGAAACGGCCAGCACACAAAGCTATGTTCCGCCTGCAGATCAAACTCCCATCCGTTTTGACATTGATAAAGACAACCAGTTCTATTTAGATGAAAAACTGCAAACCCTGCCATTTGCAGAACAATTCCTAAAAACTTTAACTAAAGAGCAGACCATCATTATTCAAGTGGACAAAAAAGCAGAGTTCGGGACATTTGTCGGTCTCATTGATCTCTTAAAAACACAAAAACTCAATAACTTGACCATTCTTACTCAATCCAAGTTATCGCCCAAACTCAGCAACGCCACAGAACGCTAAGTATGAAATCAACCGCTCGCCTTTCGTTTATTATTGCTGTACTCCTTTATGCTATTTTACTGTTGGCAGGCTATTGGCTGTTTTCATTAGCTATTAAAGAACCCAAGCAACAGCCAGAGAAACTAACAGCCCTACCGGTTAGCTTAAACATGTTCCAAGCTACGGCTCCAGTCCCAACGATTCAGGCAATCGTCACGCCGCCAGCAGTTGAAGTCAAGGTCATTGAGAAGCCTGCGATTAAGCCGATCGTTAAACCAACCGCTGATCCAAAAGTCGTTCCAAAACGGGAGCCTATCATTGCAAAACCCGTTATTAAAAAACCAGCTCTGCCCGTTGAGCCCATCGTCGCAAAACCTACAATCGTTAAACCAAAAGCCGTCAAACCTAAACCTCCAAAACTGATTGAAAAACCCGTAGAAGAACCCAAATCCAAAGCCGTGCCGACTCTAACCGCCAAACCAAGCCCTGCTAAGACTCAAAACAAGGCAGAAGCAGAGCCTGTAGCTCCACAACTGAATAGACAGGTCAACAGACAACAACAGGCCAATGCCGAGCAGGCGTACCTATACGAATTGAGAAGTGAAATTTTAATGCATGCACAAAACACCTACCCAAGACGCGCCAAACGTCGTCGATGGGAAGGTATTGTCACTCTCTCATTCACCTTACTGCCATCCGGTAAGATTCTGGGATTAAGGATTCAAGAATCCTCAGGTCGGCAAATATTAGATGATGCTGCCACCAGTATTTTTCAAAGCAAAATGCGCAATCAATTCCAGCCATTTCCCGCAGAGATCAACCGCAAGGAGTGGAAAATCACCATTCCTGTCAGTTACCATCTCAGATAAAATAGCGCCAAAGAAAATCCCCCAATATTTATGAGATTTTAATCTTCCTGCATTTTGGTACACTATGCACATTTAGAAACCCTGAAAACCAAACAATAGGATAGTTTTGTGGATTACACTCTGCCAACCAAAACCATAGAAGAAACCAAAGCGGATTTAATCAAACGTTTCACACACTTTACAAATCCCAAGGATCGCTTCAAGTATCTAATTGATATGGGTAAGCAACTACAGATGCTGGATGAAACGTTTCAGACCGAAGAGAATCGTATCCACGGTTGCCAGTCCCAAGTTTGGATTCACATTGAAGAGAAAGATGGCCACCTGTTTATGCAAGCTAAAAGTGATGCTGCGATTATTTCGGGGTTAATTGCGCTATTGCTGAGAATCTATCACGGTCGAACACCTGAAGAAGTAGCGACTACGCCCTTGGATTTCTTAGCTGAAATCGGTTTATTACAGCAGTTATCGCCTAACCGCTCTACCGGTTTGTATCATATGATTAAACGTATCCAGGCAGAAGGCCAAAGCCGATTGGTTTAGGATTTCAACCAGGCCTGGCATGTCCTGCGGCTTTACAAAGTAATGTGAGCGTAGGGTTGAATTGATTTAGATGAATTAAAGCCCCTGAATTGGGGCTTTTTTGCGTCTTTCGTTTGGTGGATTTTAAACTTACCAGATACCGTGTTTGATTCTTTAAGTCAAACACACATCTTATATTCTGGATCAAAAGGTTTGCCGCTGTTTAAAACAGCAAACACAATGTGAATTAAT
>Ga0307486_1000468_pt1 | contig 36908 bp, 35 predicted proteins | sample CBIW02metaG_FD_203663 | JGI IMG/M metagenome (GOLD analysis project Ga0307486, IMG submission 203663) | Sea-ice brine microbial communities from Beaufort Sea near Barrow, Alaska, United States - CBIW 0.2 | ecosystem: Environmental > Aquatic > Marine > Coastal | place: USA: Alaska | collected... | reverse complement strand
GGCACCTGGAAATCGATCATGGTGTCTGGGTCAGTGCTCATGCTTGTGGGCACCACACTGCTCGGCACCCTCGACGTGAACACCAGCCTCGTCTTTGTCGGCGTGTACATGTTCATTCTTGGCGCCGGCGTGGGCATGGTCATGCAGAACCTTGTTCTCGTTGTGCAGAACACCATCGAGGTACGGCATCTCGGTGTAGCCACGAGTTCGGTCACCTTCTTCCGCAGCCTGGGCGGCGCGGTGGGCGTCTCGGTGATGGGCTCGGTTCTTGGATCGGTGGTCGCCACCCAAATTACGAGTGGTGTCGGCCGCCTGAACCCCGCCAATCAAGCCAATGCTGGCCGATTACTCGGTGATGGTGTGATTCCACAGGTCAACCAGCTGCCCGATGTTCTGCGCATCATCGTGGAATCCGCCTATGGCTCTGGCGTCGGCACGATCTTTCTGATCAGCGCGCCCCTGGCCCTCGTCACCCTCGTCATGGTGTCGTGCCTTCCGAATAATCCACTCGGCATGGAGACTGGCATCGATCGGGCGCGCGGAGCAGTCGTAGACTCAGATTCAACGCCGGAGTCAACGCTGCAGCGCGAGGTGGAAGACGTGGAGGACATTCTGATCGAGGTGAGTGCGGCATCCGCGGGCGTACCGCCGGTGGGCAGAGCCCACGACACGCAGTCGATTCAGGTTGTCCCATCAAGCGAAATCTCGCGAACCGGTCACGATGGATGAGCTCGCTGAACGACTTGCCATAACCGGCGACACTCCCGAACTCGCGCGCGTCGAGGCACAAATGGCGATGCTGGCGGCAAACATCAGGGCCAGTACCCGCACCACGGCGGCCGTGATTGACCCCACCCTTGAGCCGTTCGGACTGGCGCTGCTGCGGGTATTGGCCCGTCGCGGCGAGTCCCACGCCAGCGTTGTGGCCGAGATACTGGCCGTAGACAAAAGCATGATCAGTCGTCAGGCGAAGCTGCTCTGCTCGCTCGGACTGGTCGAAACGAGCGTCGATCCCAACGATGGTCGGGCTCGGTTTCTCGCGCTAACATCGCTCGCCGAAGAGCGGCTCGCCGAGGTACGCCGCAACCAGACGGCGCTCGTACATCGGAGGCTCAGTCGTTGGACTCCGGCTGAACTCGATGTGTTTGCGGCTCTGTTGGAGCGCCTGAACGAACCCGACTAGGCCCACCGCCGCCGAGTGCGCCCAAAACTGCCGAGAGTCGCCGTTCAAACGGCGACTCTCAGCAGTTTTGGGGCTTCTCGGCAAGGGTCGCGCTGCTTAGCGGGGGGATGCCGGCCCTGCGGCCAGCGGCAACTCCACCCGAAACTCCGTGCGACCGGGGGCGCTGTCGACCGTAACGGTGCCGTGGTGCGCGGTCACGACGGCGGCAACGATAGCGAGGCCGAGGCCAGTGCTGCCGGTACCGCGAAACCGTGAGCTGTCACCTCGGGCGAACCGTTCGAATAGGGTATCGGCCAAGTGGGCGGGAATGCCGGGACCATTGTCGGTAACCGTAATGACCGCCCGGCCACCATCGGCAGCGAGTCGGGCGAGAACGGTAGTGCCGGCATCCGTGTGCACCCGCGCATTGGCGAGCAGGTTAGTGACCACCTGACGCAGGCGCGCTTCATCTCCAATGGCTTCAACGGGTTCGTCGGGCAGCTCCAGATTCCATACGTGATCTCTACCCGCGGCGTGCGCATCGCTTACAGCGTCAACGAGCAGCATGGTGAGATCAACCGGTTGCCGGTCGAGTTCACGACCCTCGTCGAGTCGGGCCAGTAGCAACAGGTCTTCGACCAGGCCGGTCATGCGTACAGATTCGCTTTCGATGCGGCCAAGCGCGTGAATAGCGTCGGGCGGCAGCTGCTGGCCGCTGCGCCTGGTGAGTTCGGAGTAGCCGCGGATGGAGGCCAGCGGCGTGCGCAATTCATGGCTCGCGTCGGCGACGAACTGGCGCACTTTGCGTTCGCTGGCCTGTCGGGTCTCCAAGGCGAGGTCGACATGGTCGAGCATGCGGTTGAGTGCAGCACCGACCCGGCCAACCTCGGTGCGCGGATCGGTGTCGCCTTCTGGCACGCGGTCGTCGAGGGAGACCTCGCCCTGGTCCAGAGGCAGTTCGGATACCCGGGTTGCCGTTGCCGTTACGCGTTGCAGCGGTCGGAGGGCCAACTTCACCACCCACGCGGCAATAACAGCCACGACGATGAGCCCGGCCAGTGAAACCAGGGCAATGATCAGAGCGAGTTGGGCGGCCGTGGCGGCAACGCCCGACAGGGGCAGGCCCACTAAATAGAGGATGCCGGTGCGAGAGTTTTGCGCCTGCACCCGGTAGTCGCCGAGTTCGCCGCCGAGGTTCACGGTGACCACGTCAGACTGGGCGACATTATCCGCAAGCAGCTGCACCTGCTGGGCAGATAGTTGCTCGATCGCACCGCTCTTGTCATCGGTGTAGCCGGTCGTGATGGTGGCGCCGTCGTAGACGAGGGCGAGCAGCCCCGGCGGCTGGGCCGGGCTGCTGAGAATATCATCGGCGCGCGGCGTGCCGAGGAGCGGGTTGCCGGGCTTGTCACCGAAACGATCGCCATCATTGTCGCCCCCACCGCCGAGCACGACACCGGAGCGATCGATGGCCGAAGCCAACTGCACGTCGAGGCGATCGATCAGTGAGGCGCGCAGAATCACCACGCTGACGGCACCAATAGTGAGACTCACCAGGGCCAGAAGTCCAACGACAGTGAGAACAAGGCGACGCTGCAGGGTCCACGGCGCGCGCATCCGTTTGGGCAAACGTTGGTGCATCAGGCAGTTTTTAACATGTACCCGGCGCCGCGCACCGTGTGGATCATGGGCTCTCGACCGGCATCGATCTTCTTGCGCAGGTACGAGATATAGATCTCGACGACGCTCGATTTGCCGCCAAAGTCGTAGCTCCAGACCCGGTCGAGAATCTGAGCCTTGCTGAGCACCCGGCGGGGATTGCGCATGAGAAACCGCAGCAGTTCAAACTCCGTCGCGGTCAGTTCGATGGCCGTGCCGTCGCGGAACACCTCGTAGCTGTCTTCGTCGAGGGTGAGATCACCCACGGTGATGCGCGGGTCGGTGGAGTCGGCCACGGTGTGCGACGAACGGCGAATGAGGCCGCGCAGCCGGGCCACGACTTCTTCGAGGCTGAACGGTTTGGTGACGTAGTCGTCACCTCCGGCGGTGAGACCCGCAATGCGATCATCCAGAGAATCCTTGGCGGTGAGAAAGAGCACCGGGGTTTCCTGTCCGTCGGCACGCACTCGCTGCAGCACCTGCAGTCCATCGATATCGGGCAACATAATGTCGAGCACGATGGCATCGGGCCGAAACTCGCGCGCAATGGTGAGGGCCTGGCGGCCTTCCCCTGCTGTGCGCACCTCCCACCCTTCGTAGCGCAGCGCCATAGAGAGCAGATCGGTGAGGGTCGGTTCATCATCAACTACCAACACGCGAATAGCGCTGCCATCAGCCTTGGTCAGTCGCGGACCGTGGCCAGTGTGGGTGCTTTCACGTGAGCTCATTCTCTCGAGTATCCGGCAGTTACCTATGAACGTCCTATGAGTGCGCTCTCGGATGCCTGGGGCCGGGCTTAGAAATCCAGGGCAGCGAGCAGTGCGGGAGACGGCACGAGGGCGTGGCCGCCGGGCAGGAACATACGCTGGCAGCCGTCCTGTTCAACCTGGATCGAGTTGCCAAGCGGGGCTCCACCGCGTGTAGGCCAAAGCACCGCGAACCGGGTGAGTGCGGCCGTACACTCGGTGGCTTTCTCAGCGGACGCTGCGGCAGGAAGTAGCGCCGCTGCATCCGCTGACAGGGTGGTCGCGCTCGCGAAGGTGCCGAACTGCAGGCTAATCATCGTGCTCAGCGCTTCGTCGTCGAACGGCCGACCCTCGATATCGCTGAGGGCGTCCCCGTTGGCGTTCTCAAGCCAGAGTTCCGGTACGAATTCGATATCAGCGCTGCAGACCTGGGTGGGGACCGCCCGGTCGTTCAATGCGGCGAGGGCCTTTAACAATGGATCGAAGTCGCCCTCCAAGGTCTCGACCGTCACCGCCGACCATCGACCTTCCGAGCTGTCGACGCTGCCACGGAAGGTGCAGCGATATGCGGCGACGGGCTCGAAGCCGGTCGGAACCATGCCCGACTTCGGAGCGTCGGGGTGCGCGGAGGTGCGGTCTGTGCGCGGCGGACCTCCTTCCGGGGCGACGATCCAGTTGTTCAGGTTGGGCGCTTGACAGTCCACGCCGTCAACGAGCTGCGCAAACGGAGTATCGGTGGCAGCCGGGTAGCCGGGCAAACCAGCGCATCCACTGAGCAGGAGGGTCAACGCGGCGACCCCGCCGACCGCGAGACGAACCGAGTGCGTGAGATGCCCAATGACGTTCCCTCCGATTACTTGCCGTCTTCTCACGATAACGAACGTTGGCCTCTTCGCGATAACGATTCTCATTCGAGCAGAAGCGGACTATCACCACATCCGCAACACCGGCACTGCTGGGCGGCAATCGGGCGATTTCCCGTGGCGGTGGCGCACCGAACGGGCGCACGGGCACACAATAGACAGGTGCCACATTCCCCGCTGTCCCTCTTTGATCTCAAGCAGCAGTCGGCGAACCCCGCAGTATCCGCTCTGCCGGCACCACACACTCTGCGTATCGTCGCCGATTCTACCGATCAGCTGGCCTGGCATCGGGCACGCAAACAGGGCATCACCGCAACGGATGTCGCCAAATTGTCTAGTCCAAAATCCATCGTGAACGCCGCACACGACAAAATGCACGGCACCAACTTCACCGGCAACAGCTTTACCGATCACGGTCGCGCTCGGGAGCCCGTTATTGCCGCGTGGGTTCTGAAGAATCACGGCATTGAGCCAAGCACGAACCTGTTTCGGTCGCTGTCGCATCCGCGGCACCTGGCTACTCCCGACGGTGTGGGCGTTGCGACCAACGGAGACCTTCACCTCGCCGAGATCAAGACCACCAGCAAGCCATGGCGCAGCATTCCTCGCAATTATCTGCGCCAGATCTGGTGGCAGCAGTACGTGCTCGGCGCCGATCGCACCCTATTGGTCTGGGAGGAGCACCTCCGCTTCATACCGGTGGCGCCCGTGCCCGAATGTCGTTGGATTGAACGCGACGAAGACCAGATTGCCATTCTGGTCGGGCTCGCCAACACCCTTATCGACAACCTCGACCAGCAGGCTCGACGCTAGCCTCCCCCTTTTTTGTGTTCCGGGCCCGGGCCCGGAGACGGGGCCCATGATAGACAGTGGGCCCGTTTTCCGGGCCCGGGCCCGGTCAGTCGTGAGTGCGAGGCATGCAGCACAATGGAGAGTATGGCTACTGACGCGGAACTGCCGTTGACCATGCGCGCCCTCGTGATTGACCAGACCGGCACTCCTGAGGTGTTGCACATGGCAGATCGACCGCTGCCCCGGCAGATATCCGACGAGGTGCTCGTGAAGGTCGTCGCCGCCGGGCTGAACCCCATCGATGCAAAGACCCGTTCTGGCAAGGGCGTCGCGGCTGCGATTGAGCGCTACCCGGCCATTCTTGGCAACGACTTCAGCGGCGTGGTCGTGCGCGCCGCATTTGAAGCTGCGCCGCTTCAGCCCGGCGACGCGGTCTACGGCATGGGCCGCATGCCGCGCACCGGCGGCAGCTTTGCCGAGTACGTCTCGGTGTCGAGCATGAGCGTCACCCGCAAACCGTCCGCACTCAGCCACATCGAGGCCGCCGCCGTTCCCGTTGCCGCCCTCACCGCGTGGGGCATGGTCAAACTTGCGGGGGCTGCACCCGGCCAGCGCATGCTCGTGCATGCTGGCAGCGGCGGCGTCGGTCACTTCGCGGTGCAGTTTGCGTGCCTTCTGGGCGCCCACGTTACCGCTACCGGATCAACCCGTAACCGTGACTTTCTTCGCGAGCTGGGCATCGATACGGTGATCGACTACACCACCACGCGTTTCGAAGACGTGGCCCGCGATCAGGACTCGGTCATTGACCTCATCGGCAACGTGCACGACAACACCGGCATCCGCTCGCTCACAGCGCTTCGCCCCGGCGGCCTGCTCGTAAACGCTCCCACCGGAAGCTGGCCGACAATGGCTGCGGATGCCGAAGCCGCTGGCCGACGCGCGACCGGGTTCAAGGTGTCTCCCGATGCGGGCGCCCTCGACGAGATTTCAGCCATGATCGATGCTGGCACAGTGCGAGTGCACGTGGATTCCGTCTTCGAACTTGCCGATGGCGCCAAAGCCCACAGCATGATTGAGCGGGGCCACACCCGCGGCAAAATCGTGCTGCGCATCTCGTAGGCACATTGCCAAACTTCGGTACGTCAGGCAAGAGTCACTGCGTGCGTCTTCGACGGGCCCTTCTTCGGGTGAAGGGCCCATCGAAGGCACGCAACGGCAACTCGGTAGACTTTTTCATGCAGAACTTTAGATCGAGCATTTGACAGACTAGATGGGACAGACTGATTTGTCTGTCCGTCACAGTCCCCCAAAACGGGGGAGAACTCAAGAACCGAACCGCACCAGGGTTCACACTGGTGATTCACGAGGAGATCACATGGATTCAGGCCAGACAACCCGCCCCGTCATTGTGTGGTTTCGCGATGATCTTCGACTAGCCGACCACCCTGCTCTGCACGCAGCCCAGGAACTGGGACAACCAATCGTGGCCGTCTATGTGCTCGACGAAGAATCGCCCGGAGTGCGCCTACTCGGCGGCGCTGCCCGATGGTGGCTGAACCAGAGCCTGAAATCCCTGGCGGCCTCCCTGGAAGCCCTCGGCGGTCGACTAATTCTGCGCCGAGGTGCCGCTGGTCCAATCATTGCGGCTCTGGCAGAGCAAACTCAGGCCTCCGCCGTGTTCTGGAACCGCCGCTATGGTGGGGCCGAGCGCACGGTCGACACAGCGATCAAAACCGCTTTGCGGTCCAGCGGAGTCGATGCGCACAGCTTTGCCGGTTCGCTCCTGTTCGAACCTTGGACGATACAGACCGGACAGGGTGGTTCCTACTCGGTGTTCACTCCGTTCTGGCGCGCGTGCACGGCAAGCGCTCCGCCGAGAGCGCCGTATCCGGCCCCGACATCCGTTTCGGCTTTCACCGGCGAGTTGCCTTCGAACGAGCTCGACACGTGGAATCTTGAGCCCACAGAACCCGACTGGGCGGGCGGGTTGCGCGATGCATGGACACCGGGCGAGGCATCCGCGCAGAACCTTCTGCACATCTTTTTAGCCGAGTCTTTAACTCACTATGGCGAAAAACGCGATGAACCGGCCCAGAACGCCACTTCACGTCTCTCTCCTCACCTGCGCTGGGGCGAAATTAGCCCCTACCAGGTCTGGGCCGCGACCGAAGAGGCGAAACGGAATCTGACCGGGCCGGCGCTGGCGAGTGCCACTCGCTTCCTCACGGAAATTGGCTGGCGGGAGTTCGCCTGTCATGTGCTTTTTTATGCGCCAGAACTGGCGACAAAGAACCTGCGGCCCGCGTTCGACGCCTTCCCTTGGCCGCCGCTTGACCGCGATGTACTGCTTGCCTGGCAGCAGGGGCGAACCGGCTTCGCCCTTGTCGACGCGGGGATGCGAGAGCTCTGGCGCACCGGCAGCATGCACAATCGGGTGCGCATGGTGACGGCGTCTTTCCTCATTAAAAACCTGCTTATCGACTGGCGGGAGGGCGAGCAATGGTTCTGGGACACCCTCGTCGATGCCGACGGGGCAAGCAATCCGTTCGGCTGGCAGTGGGTTGCCGGCTCAGGGGCTGATGCCGCGCCATACTTCCGCATTTTCAATCCCGAATTGCAAGCAAACAAGTTCGATCCGAACGAGCAGTACATTCGTGAGAACGTGCCCGAATACGGTACGGATGCCTATCCGGCACCGGTCGTAGACCTTGGCGAGACCCGGCGAGCAGCCCTCGCGGCCTACGAGCACGTCAAAGCCCCCACGGCGAGCTAGATCGGCGGAACGACGGCGATCGCCGCGGGCGGCTGAGTAGTCTGCGTCGGCACGAGGTCGCTTCCGGTCTTTTCCGTAGCTTTCTGCTTCTGCTTCTGCTTCTGCTTCTGCTTCTGCTTCTGCTTCTGCTCGGGCGTCTCATCGTCTGACGCGACGTACCAGAGGCTCAACATGAGCATAAGGAGGGAACCCAGCGCCAGCGGGTTCTGCAGGAAGATCACCACATAGCCCAGGAATGGCACGAAGCCGATCACGCCGCCGATGACGTCCCCCGTCGGCACCGTGAAGGGATCCACTGTCTCATTGGCATCACCTCGGGTCGTGAGGCTGCCATCGGCATTGATCGTCACGAATCGGTGGGTGATTCGGTCACCACGATGCCGAAACGTCACAACCTGGCCGACCGAGTACTCTCCCGCCTCAACGATCACGACGCTTGCGGGCAGGATGCTGGGTGCCATCGACCCGGTGCGCACAACGTAGGCCCGATAAGGCAATGCCCCGGTTACCACGAGAGCTACCGGTGTGAGCACTGCCGCCAGAATGAGCAGGAGCACCACGGTGCCCTTGATTAGTTTCACCGTGCGCCTTTCCGCCGAACCTGATGAGGAAAGCAGTCCGGACATCGCCCCCTCGCGATGTCCGGAACAGCCCGTCGACCTACGGAGTCTGACCGTGCTGAGTGGCGACGATCTGATACGGAAGACCGCTTTCAGTTGGTGCCGCCCCAGGGTTGGCAGGGGTGGGCAGTGGATAGGCGTTCCAGGCGCCACCGCCAGCCTCGGTCTGCCTGACCGTTTTGACGCCGTCGTAGCTGAAGCTGAAGGACACGGTTCCCACTGCCGATGGCGCCAGATTGGATTGCAACAGAATCATTTCAGGAACCGGCCAGCACCCGGCCGGTTCAAAGACCCCCCGACAGCCCGGGGTCCCGTCGCCGTCATCGTTGAGGTTGGCCGAGTCGAATTTCGCAATGCTGTTGGCGGCGACATGAAATTCGCCGTAGGTACCGAGATCATTCAGCGCATGCAGGGCATCAGGATTGTTGAAAACAACCCACACGTCCTGTGCGTTTACACCGGTGTTCCGGTAACGCTCTGAAACGGTTTGGGACTCGCCCGGAAGCAGCTTGTTGTAGTGCAGGTCCAGGCGGTCAACACCGTCGATTTTAATCGAGCCGACGGTGCCGTCGATGCTCCCCTGCGCCGTGTCGCTGAAGTACGCTCCAGTGGGACCGAAGGCCGCAAGTGCCATAGTGAGCGCAACGGCAACGCCGCCGGCCCCAATTATAATTTTCTTGCGATTGTGCATAAATTTCACGTCGGTCTCATCTCAAATAGTTGGTTGTGAATATAGGTAATGAATTTCATTCATTATCTATATTCAAAAGATTAGAGATGATTCAAGCTCACGTATGTACCCCAACCGCTTTCGCGTACCCCCACTGGGGGGCTAGAACATGTTCGCGGCGGGCATTCAACGTCCTGACAACAAAGACGCGGGCAAACGGTTGATTCGCCCCTGTGATGGTGCCGGGGAGAACCGACCGTTTACCCGCTCTCGCGGAAGTCTGTTAGAAGAAGCGAGCGTAGGCGCCGACGGTCAAGAAGGTCGGAAACTCCGGCTCAAGTGCCGACGTGCGCAGCACCGTGAGGGCGTCGTCAAAGCGGTCACTGGGCGAACGCTCCAGGCCATCCACGACTTCTTCCAGCACTTCTTCGACCCAGTCAGAGTCGATTCGACGCCCCTCGGCGGTGATCGAGTTCTCGTGGATCCACTGCCACAGCTGCGAGCGAGAGATCTCCGCGGTAGCGGCGTCTTCCATCAGGTTGTCGATGGCCGCAGCTCCCACACCGCGCAGCCAGGACTCAATGTAGCGCAGTGCGATGAGCACGTTGCCGCGCACTCCGGCTTCGGTGATCTCGCCACCGACGGACGCGATGTCCAGCAGCTGGGCGGCCGTCACGTTCACCTCGGGGCGGGTACGATCGACCTGGTTCGGTCGTTCGCCGAGTACGTTGTCGAATTCAGCCTGCGCCGTCGGGATGAGGTCGGGATGCGCCACCCACGAACCGTCGAAGCCGTCGGTGGCTTCACGCTTCTTGTCAGCGGCCACTTGCATCAGCGCCTGCTCGGTGACGGCGGGGTCGCGCCGGTTCGGAATAAAGGCACTCATACCGCCGATGGCGAAAGCGCCGCGCTTGTGGCAGGTCGAAACGAGCAACTCGGTGTAGGCCCGCATAAACGGCACCGTCATGGTGATCTGCTTGCGGTCGGGAAAAACGAAACGACTGCCGCGAGCGCGGAAGGTCTTGATGATGCTGAAGATATAGTCCCAGCGTCCAGCGTTCAGCCCGGAACAGTGATCGCGAAGTTCGTAGAGGATCTCTTCCATCTCGAACCCGGCCTGGATCGTCTCAATCAGTACCGTGGCGCGAACTGTGCCGTAGTTGAGGTCCAGACGCTCTTCGGCGTAGGTGAAGATGTCGTTCCACAGCCGTGCTTCCTTGTGGCTCTCCAGCTTGGCCAGGTAGAAGTACGGACCGGTGCCGTTTTCGATGAGCTTTGTGGCGTTATGAAAGAAGTACAGGCCAAAATCGATGAGGCTGCCGGAGGCCTTCATGCGACGGTTGGCGCGGTCCACGAAGGTGATGTGCTTTTCGACGAGGTGCCAGCCACGGGGACGCATCACGATTGTCGGCGTCTGCTCGTTGGTGACTTCGTACTTCTTGCCCTCGGGACTCGTGAAGCTGAGCTGGCCGCGCACCTGGTCGAACAGGGTCAGCTGGCCCTCGATCACATTGGTCCAGGTTGGACTCGTAGCATCTTCCTGGTCGGCGAGCCATACCTTGGCGCCAGAGTTCAGGGCGTTGATCGCCATTTTGCGGTCGGTCGGACCGGTGATCTCCACACGTCGGTCTTCCAGGCCGGGCCCGGCTCCGGCCACACGCCAAGTTGAATCCTGTCGGATACTGGCCGTCTCACTCAGAAATTTAGGATCGCGCCCATTCGCGGCATCCACTCGGGTCTGGAGCCGGGCCGCCAGTAAGTCGTGCCGTGTGCCGGCGAAGCGTACGTGCAGTTCCGCGAGAAATTCCAGTGCTTCGGGGGTGAGGATCTCGTCGTAGCGATCTCCGAGCGGTCCGGTCACCTCAAGGTGTGGTCGAATGCTGGCAAAGCTGCCGGTATTTGTTTTCACAGACTCGGAGTTGACCGTCTGATCGTGGGTGGGGGTAGGGGTAGTCATGGTCTGGCTCCTTGCATAAGTAGGTGATACCGACAGGGGGCGAACCGACAAGAGCGGTTGGCCCAATCTCAGGCATGAGGAAAAACTGTGGAACTTTGCCCGAACCAACAAACGTGGGGGGTGGTTGCGTTTGTCTTCGAGAACCGTGCTTGCCTGCGTCTAACTCTGCCCGGCATTACGGGGGAATAACCGGAATCCGACGGCAGAAGAAAGCTGGTTCTTCTGATTGTGCAAACTTTTCAAAGGTGTAACACTGGGCAAATGGTTCCCACAGATGCCCTCGCAGCCCTTTCTTCACTCGGCCTGGATGAACCAGAGTTGGACGCCCTCACTCTGGGCCGCCGCATCAGGGAACTCCGAACCCTTCGCCGCATGACGCTGGACACCCTGGCCGCCGCGATCGGCCGCGCGCCGTCGCAGGTATCGATGATGGAGAATGGCAAGCGAGAACCACGACTATCGATGCTGCGCACCATTGCCACAGCACTGGGCACCACCGTTGAAGAATTGATGCGAACGGATGCCCCCTCCGAGCGAGCTGCCCTTGAGATTTCGGTGGAACGAGCCCAGCGCGGGCCAGTATTTCAAGCTCTCGGCCTTCCTCGCATCCGGGTGAGCAAGGGCCAGAGCGACGAAACCCTGCACACCATCTTGAGCCTGCACAACGAAATCGATCGGCTGAACCGAGAACGCGCGGCGACGCCCGAAGAAGCACGGCGGGCTAACTCCGCCCTGCGAGCGATCATGCGCCAACAAGACAACTACTTTCCTGAGCTAGAGGCGCAGGCCCTTGAGCTGCTCTCAGCAGTCGGTCACTCCGGCGGCCCGGTGTCGCAACAACTGGTTGCCGACATGGCTACCCACCTCGGCTTCTCCTTGCATTACGTAAACAATCTGCCGCACTCCACCCGATCCGTTACTGACAAACGCAACGGACGCATTTACCTTCCCACCGAGAACTCGGCATCCCGAGATTCCCGTTCGCCGATTGTGCAGGCATTCGCAAGCCACCTCTGCGCGCATGAGGAGCCAAAGAATTATGCAGAATTTCTGCGCCAGCGCGTTGAAACCAATTATCTCACCGCCGCAATTCTGTTGCCGGAGCGCGACGCAGTGCGCATGCTGACCGAAGCGAAAACCCTGCGACGAATTTCTATGGAAGACCTGCGAGATGCCTTCGCTGTGTCCTATGAGACCGCCGCGCACCGATTCACCAACCTCGCCACTGCCCGGTTGGATATACCGGTGCATTTCATGAAGGTGCACGAGTCTGGCACGATCATTAAGGCCTACGAGAATGACAATGTGCGGTTTCCCAGCGACGCACTGGGAGCGGTGGAAGGTACCACCGTATGCCGGAGTTGGACGGCTCGAACGGTGTTCGATGTTGAGGACCGCTTCAGCGCCTGGTACCAGTACACGGACATGCCTGCTGGCAGTTTCTGGTGCACCTCCCGCATCGAGAAGGCGAAGGAGGGCGAGTACTCGGTGAGCGTGGGCGTGCCATTCGCCCACGTGAAGTGGTTCCGAGGCCGGGAGACTCCCAACCGCGCCGTCTCCCTGTGCCCCGATGAATCCTGCTGCCGCCGCGCGCCCGACAACCTAGCCGATCGTTGGGCCGGCCAGTCGTGGCCGGCTGCCCGCACCCCTACGAGCCTGCTCGCCGCGCTGCCCACCGGCACTTTTCCCGGCGTCGACCAGACCGAAGTCTACGAATTTCTTGAGGCGCACTCGCCGCGTTAGCCATCAATACAGCCACCCGAACGTGCGTAAAGATCTCGCACGACGCCGAACAAGTCGCTAAAAACGAACCGGTATGTTTTGGTGGCCAATATCGCTATTATTGAATTGACGCAATTTGTTACGGCAACGTGATGGTTTTGCGACACCACGCTCCGGAGATTGTCAGTCGTTTTCTCGTAATGTTTCGACGCATTCTCGCCCTACTGAAATGCGAGCCGACCATGCGGCACTCTCGCGCCCTGCTGCGTCGTTTGAGGGGCGCCGTGCGCGCCAGCGTTCACACGATTCAGACGCCGTCCCCCGAGACGGTCAGGCCCTACGTCCACACGGATTTAGCGAGCACGGCTGCGCCCTTACCCTCGCACTGGTTTCGGTCGGCGTCCCTGCTTGACGTGCGTGGCCTTCGAATCGTGAGTGACGGACTCCCTACAACACCCCAGGTAGACGACATATCGCTCTCCATCACGTGGGGGGAAGTGATTGGGCTGGTGGGCGATGATGCGTCAGGAGCTCTGGAGATCGCCCAGTGCATTGCCGGGACGCTGCCGCCCCCTGCCCACATCGCTTCCGGATCGATTCTGTTCAATGGGGTCGAGTTGGTGGAAGGAGCGCCACGGCCGCCGGTCCCCCTACGCGACACGAAAATCGCCTACCTCGCGCGCGAACCAGCCGACATCCTCGACCCCTCCGCTACCGTGGGCACCCAACTGGTCGCTCTTTTGCGCACGCGTCTCGGCCTGTCCAAGCCAATCGCCCACGAGCGGTCCCTGCAGTGGCTTGGTCACGTCGGCATTGAGAACGCTCTCGGAGCCAGCGCTTCCTACCCTCGCGACCTGTCTCCAATGCTGGCGCAACGCATCCAAATCGCGTTTGCCCTGGCCGTAAATCCTAAGCTGCTCCTAGCCGACAACCCAACCGACTCCCTCAACGCGCCCGAGCGCGCAGAGATCCTCAACCTGCTGCGAGATTTACGGCGTGAATTCGATCTGACAATGATCATCGTGACCCGATCCGTTGCCGTGGCGGCGCTGATCTGCGATCGCGTGGCAGTGCTGAAGGACGGAGCGATCGTGGAGTATTCCTCTGTCGCCAATCTCTTCCACTCACCCAAGCATCCCTATACCCGCGAGCTGCTCCACGCTGAGGGTGCGCATAGGCGGGGCTGCCAAGCCTTGTAGATTGGGCGCATGGAGGCACACAACCGGCCAGGAGCCCGCGAAGCGGTCTTCGCGCAGCTCAACGACGCTGGACGCGCCGAACAGGTGGCTCAGCGACTGACCGACGGCATCATCCTCGGCGTGCTACCCGCGGGTGAACGCTTGCCGAGCGAACCGCAGCTCGCCCGACGCTTCGGCGTCGCCCTCGTTACCGTGCGTGAGGGTCTTGTAATCTTGCGAAACACCGGCCTCGTCGAGACCCGACGAGGCCGCGAAGGCGGCAGCTTTGTCAGCGCCGCTGACACCCCCCACCAGACCTTGCTCCATTCCCGTCTGCGCAAACTCGCCCAGGTTGAGCTCTCCGACATCGCGGTTTACTTCAGCGTGATCGTTGAGGGCTGTGCCACGCGGGCCGCGCAGCATATCTCCCCCCTCGATGCCGAACGCCTGAACGCTTGGCTGCACCAGGCAAATTTTGCTTCTGCTGCCTCCGCCCGTTCGAATACCGGCGGCTTTTTTCTCGAGCTGGCCGTTCTGACTCAATCGGCTCGCCTCGTACGCGAGCAGATTCGGGTGCAGGCAGAGTTTGGGCCACTACTGTTTATTGGCCTGGGTGATCCAGCGGTTCGTGAGCGCATCGCTGGCGGCTTTCGCCAGGTCGCTTCGGCCCTCACGGTCAGCGACGTCGTTCTCGCCCGCCGCCTGATTGGTGATCAGGTGACGTCGCTGGCGGTGTCGTTGCTCGCCGAGAAGGCCCTGGTGGAGAGAGGCGGAGCGTGTGATAGCGCAGTACCCTCCGACAGTTAAAGAGTGCGCGCAGGCGGTCAGCGCCCTGTTCGATGGGGTATTTCACGATCTTGAATCGTGGCGAGACGTGATCGCGCTGCTCGGCCCGAAGACGCGGCCGGCCGAACTCGAAGAGCTCGTCGAGACCCTCGTCATCCCCTCGCTCACCCTCTCGAATCCCATTCTGCTCGGCGCCGGTTTTATCGCGGCGCCGGAGTTCGTGCGCGGTCGCAGCGTGCACTTCTGCTGGTGGCTTGGACCCCTTGAATCAAACCCGCTCCTGGGCATGACATCTGTTCCCACTCGCCTCGATCTTCAGGCCCGGATGTACACCGAGTATCTTCCGGATGTTCGTCAATTTGAGTGGTACTCGATCCCCGAGGCCACCCAGCAACGGCACGTGACCGGGCCATACGTTGACCATTTGTGCACCTGCGATTACCTCTTCACGGTCACGATTCCGGTGCGAGTTGCTGGGCAGATGATCGGCGTTGTCGGCTCAGATGTGTCGGTGCGTCGCCTCGAGACGAGCGTCCTGCCGCTCTTGCTCGCGGCAAACCAACCACTTGCCCTGGTTAATGCCCTTAGCCGGGTGGTGATCTCTACAGAGCCGACCGTGCAAGTCGGTCAGCTGGCGCCACTTTTCGAAACCGCTCTCGCCTGCGACGGCCTGCCGTTTCGAATTCTCGTCGGTCCGGGCCTACGACCTCGTATTTAATCATCCTTTGCTATATCTTTTAAAAACCAGAATGTGCATCGGCGCCGGTTTCTTGGGCGCCAGACCAGTGAAGGAAAAGCCTATGAGCAACTACGCCGTCATCAACCCGGCAACCGGGGAGACCGTGAAAACCTACAGCACAATTTCGGATGCAGACGTCACCGCAGCAATTGCCGCCGCTGACAACGCCCACACTGCAGCGCGCTCCACGAGCGTCGAGCAACGCGCAGCCCTACTTCGACGCGTATCCGAACTACACCTTGAGCGCCGCCAGGAGCTTGCCGACATCATTGTGCGCGAAATGGGCAAGCCCATGGAGCAGGCCCTGGGCGAGGTGGACTTCAGCGCCGAGATCTACGCCTACTACGCCGACAATGCGGTCGACCTGCTAAAGGACGAGGCCATCACGCTGCTCGCCGGCGAGGGTTCGGCGCGGATCCGTCGCAGTTCGCTTGGCGTGCTGCTGGGCATCATGCCGTGGAACTTTCCGTACTACCAGGTTGCCCGTTTCGCCGGACCAAACCTGATTATTGGCAATACCATTCTGCTCAAACACGCCGAGCAGTGCCCCGAATCGGCCGCTGCTATCGCGCAGATCATGCTCGATGCCGGCTTCCCCGAGGGCTCCTATGCGAACCTCTATGCGTCACACGATCAGATTGCCACAATCATCGCCGACAAGCGCGTGCAGGGTGTCTCGCTTACCGGTTCCGAGCGCGCAGGAGCGGCAATTGCCGAGATTGCGGGGCGAAACCTGAAGAAGGTAGTGCTGGAACTCGGCGGCTCAGACCCCTTCATTCTGCTCTCTACCGACAACCTCGATGAGGCCGTCAGCGCCGCGGTCGCTGCACGACTGGACAACAATGGCCAGGCCTGTAACGCCGCGAAGCGTTTCATCGTCATCGAGGAGCTGTACCAATCGTTCGTCGATAAGTTTGTTGCGGCCATCGCCGCTGTAGAGCCGGGAGATCCCACCCAGGATGGCACCGGCCTCGGCCCGCTGTCTTCGGCGAAGGCCACTGAGACCCTGACCGAGCAGGTGGCACGAGCCGTGGCTCAGGGCGCCACCCTGGTCACCGGTGGAACCTCCGAGGGCAATTTCTACGCTGGAACGGTACTCACCGGCGTAGCGCCTGGCTCCGATGCCTTCCACGAGGAGTTCTTCGGCCCGGTCGCGCAGATTTTCAGCGTCGCCGATGAGGCTGCAGCCATTGCGCTGGCGAACGACACGCCGTTCGGCTTGGGGTCATATGTTTTCACCACCGATCCCGCACAGGCCCTGCGCGTCGCCGACGGCATTGAGGCCGGCATGGTCTTTATCAATCTGGTCGGTGCCGACGGCGCTGAGCTGCCCTTCGGCGGCGTCAAGAGGTCGGGTTCGGGTCGCGAACTTGGCCGCTTCGGTGCGGATGAGTTCGTGAACAAGAAGATGATCCGCATCGGCTGATACAGTGCCACGCCAGTATCCGGCCTGTCGATCCGCCGCTGTATTCGGTCTCGACAGGCCGGTGGTGTCCCTCCGGCGTATAGGGCGTTGGCTGCCCTGCTCTTGTTTGTCTTCCCAGTAAATTTAATCATCCGGTTCTATAGCTTTGATGTCCGGCATCCACTACGTTTGACCTCACACAGTGACGTGTACGCGCCTGGAGGCGCGAAGTTCGAATGAAAGGGCATCATGACTGCAAGCAATTCTTCCCCCCAGGCTGTGGGCAAAAAAAGCATCGGTGACAGCGACCACCTGAAGGTACTCGGCTATGATGACTCGTTCCACCGGTCGATGTCGCTCTGGTCAAACTTCGCCCTCGGGTTCACCTACCTCTCCCCCCTCGTGGGCGTCTACTCCCTGTTCGCCCTGGCCATGAGCACGGGCGGGCCGCCGTCACTCTTCTGGCTGTTCATCGTTGGCACTGGGCAGTTGCTCGTGGCCCTCGTATTCGGTGAGGTCGTCTCGCAGTATCCCATCGCCGGCGGCATCTACCCCTGGACCAGGCGCCTGTGGGGCAAACGGTATGCGTGGATGGCCGCCTGGGTCTACATCTGGGCGATGCTCGTCACCATTACCGCCGTGGCCGAATTCGGTACGGTTTTTCTCGCCAGCCTGATCAACGTCGAAGCCACCAAAGCCGTGACCCTGGGCCTCTCCATCGCTTTTCTCGTCGTCGCCTTTGCACTGAATTTCTCGGGCACCAAGACCCTGGCCCGGGTAGCACGCATCGGGCTCGCCGCCGAACTTATCGGCGTAGTGGCAGTGGGGCTCTACCTGCTCATCTTTGAGCGCCACCAAGAGTTCAGTGTGTTCTTTGATTCCATGGGCGTGGAAGGCACCGGCAGCTATTCCGCTGCATTTCTCGGCGCCGCCCTCACCGGGCTGTTCTTGTTCTATGGCTTTGAAGCCTGCGGTGATGTGGCCGAAGAGGTCGAGAACCCGGCACGCGGCATTCCCCGCGCCATGATCTTGACCATTCTCGTCGGCGGCATCTCCGCCCTGCTCTCCTTCGGCGGCTACGTGATGGCCGCACCGAACCTGCAAGACATCGTTGATGGTAAGGATGCCGACCCTATCCCGGCGATTCTCGACGCCGCGCTCGGCCCCATCGGCGCCAAGATCTTCATCGTGGTCGCGCTCACCGCTTTCCTCTCCTGCGTCTTGAGCTTGCAGGCCGCAGCCAGCCGTCTGCTGTTTTCGTTCGCGCGCGACGGTATGCTGCCCGGGCACAAGTGGCTGTCGAAGGTGTCGACCCGCACTGCGGTCCCGATCAACGCGCTCATCGTGGCCTGCTCTATTCCCGTGTTGCTCTGCCTCGTTATTTACGTCGGCAGCGCAGATATCTTGGGCCAAATCACCTCGTTCGCCGTACTGGGCATCTACGTTGCTTTCCAGTCCGTCGTGCTCGCGGCCCTCCGCCAGCGCATTAGGGGCTGGAAGCCGGCCGGACCGTTCAGCCTCGGCCGCGCAGGCTTCGTCGTCAACGTTATTGCCCTGGCCTACGGTATCTTCGCCATGGTCCTTCTCGCCATCCCGGGCTCCAGCGGAAGGTTCTTCAGCGATTACATCGTGCTGATTGGCCTTGTCGTTGTTGGCGGCAGTGGCCTGCTGTACCTCTTCATCGCGCGGCCGGACCGTAAGTCGACAGCGCCCGCGGGCGATGCCATTGAGGTCGCTGCGCTGCTCCGGTCCCACCCTGATCGCTAGTACCGGGTTAAACAAGTAGGGCCCGTCCGAGGACGGGCCCTACTGTCGTACGAAAATATTTAGATGCTGTTTACATCAAGCGGGATGGCCGGACCGAAGGTGGTCGACACGACACCCTTGGTGATGTAGCGGCCCTTTGACGAGCTTGGCTTGAGGCGAACGACCTCTTCGAGCGCGGCTTGGATGTTTTCGTTCAACTGCTCTACGGAGAAGGAAGCCTTACCAACGACGAAGTGAACGTTGGCGTGCTTGTCAACGCGGAATTCAATCTTTCCGCCCTTGATGTCGGAAACGGCCTTGCCCACATCGGGTGTCACGGTTCCGGTCTTCGGGTTAGGCATGAGGCCACGCGGGCCGAGGACCTTTCCGAGACGACCGACCTTACCCATGAGTTCGGGGGTCGAAACCGCAGAGTCGAACGAGGTGTAACCAGCGGCTACCTTCTCGATAAGCTCGTCGCCACCGACCTCGTCGGCGCCAGCCAGGATTGCCGCCTCGGCAGCCGGGCCGGTTGCGAACACGATGACGCGAGCGGTGCGGCCAGTGCCGTGCGGGAGGATGACGGTTCCACGAACCATCTGGTCGGCCTTGCGCGGGTCGACGCCGAGGCGAAGGGCGACCTCTACCGTGGAGTTAAACTTTGCGGAGCCGGTTTCTTTGGCCAGGGCGACAGCCTCGGCCGGGGTGAAGACGTTGTCTTCGCCGATTTTGGCGGCGGAGGCGCGGTACGCCTTTGACTTGGTTGCCATGTTAGATCTCCTGTATGTACGTCAGAGTGTGGTGCGAGCCTGGCAGGCTCTTCCACGAATTGCTAAGGGTGCCACGGCGCCAGTGGCGCCATGCAGTGTGGAGTGCTTAGGCCTCGACCGAAACGCCCATGGAGCGAGCGGTGCCGGCGATGATCTTTGCAGCGGATTCGACGCTGTTGGCGTTGAGGTCAACCATTTTGGCTTCGGCGATCTCGCGGATCTGAGCCTGAGTGAGCTTGGCAACCTTCACGGTGTGCGGGGTTCCGCTACCCTTGGCCACTCCGGCAGCCTTCTTGATGAGCTCCGCGGCGGGCGGGGTCTTCAGAATGAACGTGAACGAACGGTCGTCGTACACGGTGATTTCAACCGGGATGACGTTGCCGCGCTGGGCTTCGGTCGCCGCGTTGTAGGCCTTGCAGAATTCCATGATGTTCACGCCGTGCTGTCCCAGTGCCGGCCCAATGGGCGGTGCGGGGTTGGCTGCGCCGGCCTTGATCTGAAGTTTGATCAGACCTGTAACCTTCTTCTTCGGTGCCATTGTATTGTCCTCTTCTTGATGTTCGAGCAGCCCGAAGGCCGCTCTCCCGGTGGCCCGGACGGGCCCCGGTGGTAGTGGGGGATGCTGCGCAAACGCCCCGTGCGGGGCATCCGTTGTGCGGGTTAGAGCTTGGTGACCTGATCGAAGCTGAGCTCGACGGGAGTCTCACGCTCGAACAGGGAGACCAGCACGATGAGCTTGCCGCTCTCCGGCTTGATTTCGCTGATCGAACCTGGCAGACCCGCGAACGAACCTTCCTTGATCGTGATGGTCTCGCCGATTTCGTAGTCGACTTCGGCGGCGATAACGCGCTGCGCCGACTTTCCGGTGGCGCCGCCCGTCTTGGTGGGCGCTTCGACGATCTCGACGAGGCCCTTGAGCATGCCGAACGCCTCTTCAAAGCGCAGCGGCGTTGGGTTGTGGGCGTTACCGACGAATCCGGTTACGCCGGGAGTGTGGCGAACGACCGACCAGCTGTCTTCATCGAGGTCCATGCGCACGAGCACATAGCCGGGGATGCGCACGCGAGTAACCATCTTGCGCTGGCCATTTTTGATCTCGACGACATCTTCCATGGGAACTTCACACTGGTAGATGAAATCTTCCATCGCCATGGACTGCTTGCGGTTCTCAAGGTTGGACTTCACGCGACGCTCGAAACCGGCGTAGGAGTGAATGACGTACCACTTGCCCGGCAGAAAACGCAGTTCCTTGCGGAACGCGTCGTAGGGGTCGATTTCGACATCCACGTCAACGGCCTCGGCGCCTGTTGCATCGGCGTCTGAAGCGGCTTCGGTTGTTACGAGCTCGTCTTCATCGTCAACAGCTTCGACAGACGCGTCGGCCTCTTCGACCGAATCAATGTCGAGCGCATCGTTGACGATGGCGTCGGCTTCGGGATCGGCAGACTCGGCGAGGGCATCGAGGGCGGCGTCGAGGTTAACCTCAACGTCGTCGTTTTCATCCACAACGTGCACCGCAACCTGTTCGGCGGCCTCTACGGAGTCTTCGTCGCCGGCAAGGGTGTTCCCCTCCTGCGCCTCGTCCTCTTCGGAGGACTGCTCGGCGGCAGTGGCCCAGTCGACATCATCGTGCTTCGTCTCAGTCACTAAATCTCAATCCCTAATTTTCTACGTGTTCACGTTGTCATGCTGGTAATGCAGGCCTTTTGCTGTGCAGCGAATGTCATTGGGTGACGTGGCCGAGAATTGCACATGCTCAGCTTGGCGTTCCACAAACTTAGCAAGGCGTTCCAAAGACTTAGCCAGGCGTTCCAAAAACATAAAGGACAACGAACCCGAAGACCCAGTCAAAGGCCGACACGATGCCCATCATGATGATTACGAATACCAGTACGACGCCGGTGTAGCTCAGCAGTTCTTTGCGAGTAGGGGTGACTACTTTGCGCAGTTCTGCAAATACCTGCTTGATAAATACGGACAACCGAGCGAAAGGACCGCGATTGGACTCGCGAGCAATTCGTGCGTTCGCGACGACTTCCTCGCTGGGTTCGTCGACAACTTTTCGGGCCACCTGTAACACCTCTCATGGTCGGCAGACTTCTACCGATCTGCAGGGCGGACAGGACTCGAACCTGCAACCTGCGGTTTTGGAGACCGCTGCTCTACCAATTGAGCCACCACCCTATGGGTCAAGGTCCGACACGCCCCCGCGCTTATCACCGAGCGAAACACTCGGAAATAGGCGCAAAAAAGCATGGCAGACTTCAACTACCGTAATCAAGTCTAGGTGACGGACCGGCCGCTGTAAAGCTGAGACGAGCCCGCCCGAAGAACCAAGCGAGATCAGTATGCACCTAAACGGCCCACCAGCTTCTCGATCGCGTTCATGGCCCCGCCCAGCACGGCGGGAATGCCGCCACCGGGGTGCACCGACGCCCCTACCCGCCACAGCCAGGGGCGGGCACGGCTGGTGTAACCGGGACGATGGAACGGACCACTTTGCCACAGTGGGTGAGTGGCGCCGTAGAGGGCGCCCCCTGCCGACCCCCACCCACTGAAATACTGCGGATCAAGCACGACGTGGTCGCGAAAATATTCGCTGATTGGGCGGTCCAGACCCACGGCTTTGCTCACCCGAGCGATCTCACGGCTCACCCAGGGACTGACCAGATTATAGTGACGGCCATCGGCGGGAGCAGTGAGGAGTACAGCGACGGTTGCGCGATCATTAGGGTAGACCTCGTGTGGCCGGTAATAGTTCAAAAAGGCCATGGTTTGCTCTGGCACGGCCTGATCGTCGAGGCTGGCGTGTAGGGCGGCCGGGTCATCAGGCAGTACGACAGAGTGGGTGGCCGTGCCCTCTGGCAGCAACGTGTCGAGCGCAGCATAGATGGCGACTCCCGAGCATGACCGGGCACGTGACCGTGCCGGCGCCCCGCCCAGCAGACCATCGAGCACTTCGCTATCCAGTCCGCTCACCACGACGTCGGCCGCATAGGTGGCCGCCGCCGTGGTCACGATTGCTTGTGACACGGCAGTAACTGGCTCCCCCAGCCTGACAGTAGCCCCCGCATGCAACGCCAAGCGATGCAAGGCCAGCGGCAGTTCATTGACACCGCCTCGAGGCACCCACACACCGTCCCTGGCCATAATTGCCGGCATGCTGGCATAGAGCGCGAGAGTGTGCCGCGGCGACACCCCCGCGTTGAGGGTATGAATGGCGATGACTTCACGCAGGCCATCCGGCATCCAGGGAAGTCCATCCAGAAAGCTACGGGTGGTCAAGCGAATGCCGTAGCGGCGAAACACGTCGCGCACGGCCGGCAGCGACGCGGGGTCGGCCGGGTTGGCCATGAGCATGCTGGTGAGTTGATCGCCAAGTCCCCCATGTTCGCGCTCAAACCGTGCCCAGGCCGCATGCCAGGGATGCCCCGCTGGCACCGGCAGGGTGGTTTCGTTGCCCTGGTAGAAGTAACGACCCACCTCGGGCAATCTGTCAAGGGTCACCCCCGCCACTGCTGCGGCCTCCGGGCCAGTCCCCCGCGCGGCGCCAAATGCGTCATAGCGCGCCAAGACTTCCTCCCAGACCGCCGGGAACGTCACCAGAGCAGGGCCGGTGTCGACCCGCTGGCCGTCGATCTCCAGACGTCGGCTCTTGCCTCCTACCCAGTCCGAACCCTCCAGCACGGTAACGCGGTGACCGGCGCGGGCCAGCAGTGCGGCAGCGGTGAGCCCGCCGATGCCAGCGCCGAGCACAACAATGTTTTGCGGGGTGCCGCTCGTACTCGACCTGGTCATGAATACACTCCCAACAAAATAGCGGCCACAATTTGGGCGCCGGCAACGGAACCCGCAACGTAGGGAAAAAGGATCGAATATCGGTAAAGGCGGCGCGCTGTCACCGGCGTGGGCTTTCGCCCCAGGGATACCACCAGCCATCCGGCGATAAGGGCGTTCACCACAGCGACCGGCCAACTAATCAAGGCGAACCCCACCGTCGACAACGCCCACCACACTCCGCTCCACACCGTGGCGCCGCGTGCGCCGAGAAACACGGCGGTGGTGTGGATGCCCGCGGCGCGGTCCTCGTCGATATCCTGCACAGCGTCGTAGGTGTGCTTGGCCACGCTCCACGCCATAAGGCCGACCGCCGCGGCCCACACCGGAGGCTCTCCGAGGGCAAGGGGAACAAAAACGAGTGGAAACGCGTAGGCCGCGTTGCTGAGCGAGTCGAGATAGCGCCGGGCCTTGAACCGCAACGGCGGTGCGGAGTAGAAGATGAAGATTACGATGTAGGCGGCAATCCAGGCCAGCGCTGGTGCCGGAAGTGCAATCAGAAAATAAACCAAGAAGGGAACGTTGGTCAAAATGACCCCGAACACGATGGTGCGGGTTTCTGAACTGAGGATGCGTGCACCCTCTAGGCCGCCCTTACGCGCGTTTCGGGCATCCGTTTCTTGGTCAAAAATATCGTTGACGCCGTAGATCAACAGATTGAAGGGCAGGGTCGCCCAGAGCACGAGGGGAAGAGCGTCCAGACGCCATAAATCCCCCATCAGCCAGATGCCAATGACCGTGGTTCCGATGGTGTTCACCCACAGCACCGGACGAGAGATCTGAACCAGGCGGGTGAGCATTTTCACACTCTAGCTTTAGCCATGGCGCGGTTTCTGTGGGTTATGCGCTAATCAAGAGCAGGGACGCTCTGTGCCGCAGCGCCCGGCTCCGGCGTCGCGTCAGCCCGTGCCGTACTAGCTCACGCGATGGTCCGTAGCTAAGCTCGGTGTGTGGCTCACGAACTCAAACGAATTTCTACTCGGATCGGCTCTATTGCTGAGTCGGCAACCCTCAAGGTTGACGGTAAGGCCAAGGCGCTGCAGGCGGCGGGCCGACCGGTAATCAGTTTCGCGGCGGGGGAACCTGATTTTCAAACGCCCGAACACATTGTCGAGGCGGCGCTTGAAGCCGTCCGTGATCCTAGAAACTATCGCTATACCCCGGCGGCTGGCCTGCCAGATCTGCGCGAGGCCATCGCCGCCAAAACTCTGCGCGACAGCGGTCTTGAGGTCTCGCCCAGCCAGGTCGTGGTCACCAATGGTGGCAAACAGGCCGTGTATCAGGCCTTTGCCACCCTGCTCGATCCCGGCGACGAGGTAATCGTGCCGACGCCCTACTGGACGACGTATCCCGAGGCTATTCGCCTGGCCGGTGGTGTGCAGGTTGATGTCTTCGCCGGCAGCGACCAGGGCTACTTGGTGACCGTCGAACAGCTTGAGGCCGCGCGCACCCCCCGCAGCAAGGTGCTCCTGTTCGTCTCGCCCTCCAACCCCACCGGCGCCGTGTATTCACCGGAACAAACCAAAGCTATCGGCCAGTGGGCCGAGGACAACGGCCTCTGGGTAATTTCTGATGAGATTTACCAGAATCTCACCTACGACGGTGTTCGCGCAGTATCGATCGTCGAGGCTGTGCCAGCTCTTGCCGATCGCACCATTTTGGTCAATGGTGTGGCGAAAACCTATGCCATGACCGGATGGCGCCTCGGCTGGATGGTGGGCCCTTCCGACGCCATCAAAGCGGCAGCGAACCTGCAGTCACACCTCTCGTCGAACGTGTCGAACATATCGCAGCGGGCCGGAATCGCAGCGTTGAACGGCCCGCAAGATGAGGCTGAGGCCATGCGGGTAGCTTTTGATCGTCGTCGCAAGCTGATCGTGGCCGAGCTCAATAAGATTCCGGGCATTCTCACCCCTACTCCGCAGGGTGCCTTCTACGTATACCCCGATGTGACCGGGCTGCTCGGTCGTAAATGGGGCGGCGTCACCCCAACCACATCTCTCGAACTGGCCGACCTCATCCTCGATCAGGCCGAAGTGGCCGCCGTTCCCGGCGAGGCGTTTGGGCCGAGCGGGTTTCTTCGACTGTCGTACGCCCTCGGTGACGACGCTCTGCTGGAGGGCGTGCAGCGCCTGCAACGCCTATTCGCATAGCTTCTTTCCTCCCCTTCCCATCTCGTCCCTCCCCTCCCCTTCCCATCTCGTCCCTCCCCTCCCCATCTCGTCCCTCTCCTCGTCTTCCCGTCTCGTCCCTCCCCTCCCCTCCCCTTCCCATCTCGTCCCTCTCCTCGCCTTCCCGTCCCTTCCTTTCCCGCCTCGTCCCTTTCAGCCGCCTCGCGCATCCGGGTGACTCGCGGGGCGACCTGTGAGTTTGAGCTCGTGACATGTGAGTTTTGTTGGCGACATGTGATTTTGGGTGGGCGAGATGTGAGTTTGAGGGCTTTTCGGCGGGTTTTGCAGGTCGAAACTCACAGGTCAACACCGCCAGCGGCATCCGCCAGAGGCATGCCCCAGCGGCACCCGAGCGAGACAGGCTGGCGGGTCGGTCAAGAATTCAGGCGGCTGCCGTAGTACGAACGCGTGCAAGCGTGGGATTCTAGTTAGATGACATCCCCAGACCCGGTCGTGCAGGTGCGAAACCTGCATAAGTCTTATGGAAATCTTACTGCCGTCGCTGGGGTGAGCTTTTCCATTGCCGCTGGAGAAACCTTTGCCCTCCTCGGTCCGAACGGCGCCGGCAAGAGCACCACGATTGAAATTCTTGAGGGTTACCGCAACCGCACGGGTGGCGAGGTGAGTGTGCTCGGGGTTGATCCCCGGCACGGCGCCCTCGCTTGGAAGTCCCGCCTCGGAATCGTCTTGCAGACCAGCAGCGAGAGCGGCAACGTGACCGTCGTTGAGCAGCTACGTCACTTTGCTGGTTTCTATTCCAACCCGCGCGACGTCGACGAAGTCATCGACGCCGCGGGTCTGCGAGAGAAAGCCACAACGCGAATCAGCAAACTCTCGGGAGGGCAGCGCCGACGCGTGGATGTTGCCCTCGGCATCATCGGACGCCCCGAACTATTGTTTCTCGACGAGCCGACCACGGGGTTCGATCCCGAGGCCCGGCACCAGTTCTGGGATCTCATTCGTGGGCTCAAGGCAGAGGGCACAACGATTTTGCTCACGACGCACTATCTTGACGAGGCTGCTCAACTGGGTGACCGCGCCGGAATCATTGCCGGCGGCCAACTCATCGATATTGGTTCCATTGGCGAAATCGGTGGAGCGGATGCACGAATACCGGTTGTGCGTTGGCGTGAGCCCAGCGGCTTATTTCGCGAAGAGCGCACCACCGCGCCCGCCCAATTCGTTGCCGACCTCGTCGCCGGTGGGAGCGGCGCCGAACCAGTCGACCTCGAAGTCATCCGGCCCAGCCTGGAAGATGTCTACCTGGCTCTGGTGCGAAAGCACGAAGCCGCTTTGGCGCCGAGCGCTGCGGCACCTTCTATGAGCGGTGCAGCCGCTCCCCAACCACATTCAACAAAGGGCGTGCCAGCATGAGCCTGACCTTGACCCCAACGAAGCCGATGAATAGTACACCCGGCACGCTTGTCGTGGGCTTGGCTCGAATTGGCTACGAAACGCGCGTGTATTTTCGCTCCCCCGACACCGTCTTCTTCACATTTCTCTTTCCCTTCATCATGCTGGGCATTTTCACCGCTGCTTTCAGCGCCGGCGGCAACTTGGGCACCAATCCCGACGGCACCGGCGGAGTTAGCGTCGGCGCGTACTACCTCCCCGGAATGCTCGCCGCCGGAATGCTCTTGTCGGGGGTGCAGAATTTGGCGATGGATATAGCGGGCGAGAAAAGTGATGGAACGCTCAAGCGTCTGGGCGGAACCCCGCTATCGCCCATTAGCTACTTCATCGGTAAAATCGGGCAGGTTTTTGTCACCGCCACATTGCAGGCTGCGCTGCTGTTGCTCGTTGCCCGTTTCGCACTGGGCATCGATCTTCCGGCTTTTGGCGACCGGTGGCTCGTGTTCCTGTGGGTGTTTCTGCTGGGGGTCATTACTTCAGCCTTCGTGGGTATCGCGCTGTCTGCGGTGCCGAGATCGGGCAAGAGCGCCAACGCTGTCGTCATCCCCATTGTGCTCGTGCTGCAGTTCATTTCTGGGGTGTACCTGCAGTTCGGTTCATTGCCGGACTGGATGCAGAATCTTGCCAGCGTGTTTCCCCTCAAGTGGATGGCGCAGGGCATGCGCAGTGTGTTTCTGCCCGATACGTTCGCCGCCGTCGAGCAGAACGGCGTGTGGGACCTGACCTGGGTCGCCGTTGCCCTCGGCGTCTGGCTTGTGGTCGGGCTCGCGCTCAGCCTGATGACGTTTCGGTGGATTCGCCGCGACGCCTGAACCATAGACAACAACGGGCTAGAGCAGTTTGCGTTCCAGCGCCCAGGCGGTCAGTTCGTGGCGGCTGGAGAGCTGCAGCTTGCGCAGCACCGAGGACACGTGGGTTTCTACGGTCTTGGCAGCGATGAAGAGCGTGCTCGCAACCTCCTTGTAGCTATAGCCCCGGGCAATCAGGCGCATAACCTCGGTTTCGCGGGCCGAAAGCCGGTCAAGCTCATCGGTCGTCTCGGCCGTTTCGCCCGCCACGGCGCCAAAGGCGTCAAGAACGAATCCGGCCAGGCGCGGTGAAAAGACGGCATCGCCGTCGGCGACCCGGCGGGCTGCGTCGGACACCTCGGCCCCGGAGGAACTTTTGGTGATGTAGCCCCGGGCGCCGGCCCGAATGACACTGACCACATCATCGGCGGCGTCCGACACACTCAGCGCCAAGAACAGGGTGTTCCCGGCCTGCGCTGCAGAGTCTCGGATAACCTCGGCGCCTCCGCCACCTCGCCCGCCAGGCAGGTGCACATCGAGCAACACAACACGAGGCTGCAGGACGATCACCTGCCGGATCGCTGAATCAACCGTGGCAGCTTCCCCCAACACATCAAGATCGGCATCGAGGTCGGACCGCAGCCCGGAACGAAAGATGGAATGGTCGTCGACGATGAGAATGCCGAGCCGTGCCACGGCGTCAGGATCGGGGTCTTTGTGGACGTTGTCGCTCGGGGGTTGAAGACCAGTCGAAGTCATCGGGTGCTCGTTTCGTTGTGAGGCATGGCGGTGGCGGTGGCCGGCTGGCCGGCCCAGGATTCAGGGCGGGCCGGGCTCTCAGGAGTTCCGGCCGACCGCGGAGTTCACCACCGGCAGGCTTGAGGGCACAGGAGGAGCCGGCAGGGTCAGCAAAATCTCTGTGCCCGCACCGCCGGGGCCGGGACGCACCACGGCATTTCCACCAGCCCGACGCATACGACCAAGAATGGACTCTCGCACGCCGAGCCGATCCGGCGATATCTGATCGAGCCGAAACCCCGAACCACGATCGGTCACGCTCAGTTCGATGCCTCTGGCCCCGGCTTCAAGATAGACCGATACGGTGCCGCCCGCGTGTCGGGCAGCATTGAACATCGCTTCACGTGCGGCCGCCACGAGGGCTTCTGGCGCGTCAATGCCGCTATGACTTCCCTCGGGGATGGTCTCCGAGCCAACGGCCACCCCCGCACCCACCGTGACAACGTTAAAACGCACCGCAAAGTCTTCTTCCATCTCGCCCGCAAGCAGTCGCAGGGTGGCGCCGAGGTCTGTTGCCGACTCGCTGCCGCCGCGCGTTCCGGTGAAGAGCCACTCGCGCAACTCCCGTTCTTGGGCGCGGGCCAACCGTGCGATGTCACTGTGCGGTCCCGCCTTCTGCTGGATAAGGGCCAAGGTCTGCAGCACCGAATCGTGTAGGTGAGCGGCGATATCGGCGCGTTCGGCGTCCCGCGCCCGCGCTGCGCGTTCGTCGGCCAGATCGCTCCACAACCGCAGCAGCCACGGCGCAGTCACGACGGCAACACCGAGTAAAACGGATGCCGACGCGAGAATGACCGTCCACGCGTTCGGGTTGGTGCCCGTTACGAAAAATAGCAGGATGCCCACAGCGACGAGTACCAGCGCGCCCAGAATGCGCACGAGCAATGCCGAGGACTGCTGCGACACACCACTTCGAATATCGGCAAACTGGCGCCAGGCGAGCGCGGTTCCGGCCAGCACCACGATTGCGGGAACCACGACGGCGAGCGGAATATCAGCGCCGAGGCGACTGGCCACTAAGGCGCTTCCGGCGGCCAGAAGGGCCAGTCCGAGCAAGATCTCGGTGACGGGTGCGGTTCGGGCGGGGTCAGCGTGCGCTCGCGCGGGCGAGTCGCCGCGCGCCTTGCCCACTCCTGTATTCGTGTCGGATGCGTGGTTACTTTCTTGGTCTACCGGTGCGAAAGATGCTGGCACCCTGGCCGTTACTACTAAAGAGGCGCTACGTGCCCGCGCCAAGCTCGATTTGGGGAGAGGGTCGCTACCCGGCCACTTCTCATCGCTCGGAACCGTGAGCCACAGCCAGGCGTAGAGCAAAACCCCAAATCCACCGCACAGGCTCAGCAGCACGACCACGAGCCGCACGGTGAAGAGACCAACACCGGTGTGCTCGGCGAAACCCGCGCACACCCCGCCAACGAGGCGAAGCCGGGGCCGCATCATCCGTTCGGTTCTCACCTGTTCATCCAAGCACGCCGTGCCGACATCTATCGCGTCGAACGCAGCATTCAGGGTTCAATCAGGGTCATCCCCCATGGCAGCGCGTCCGGCCCGCTGCCAGACTCGAATCATGACCGATACACCGAGGGAATCACATCCCCAGCCGCAGCGCCCCGACCAAATCACCCGCTTCTTCGACTGGATTCGCAGCAGCGGACTAAACCGTGACGGCGACCGCTGGATCGCCGGTGTCTGCGGCGGCGTTGCGGCTCGAACCGGGCTAGACCCGCTTATTGTGCGCGGGATCTTTGTCGTCGTGGCAATTCTCGGCGGGCCCGTTGTTTTCGTCTACGCCGTTGCCTGGGCCCTGTTACCGCGCGGCATCGGTCGCATTTATACCGAAGATGCCATCCGAGGTCGGTTTGAGCCGGCCATGATCGCCATCGGCGCACTGCTACTGTTCACTATCCCTGGCCTGTCCAATGGCATTGGGTGGAATGGCCCTGGCTTCTGGGCCCTTCCCGACTGGCTTGATGGCCTCTTCGCGCTCGGCTGGGGCCTGGCCATAACGGCTGGCATAATCTGGTTGATTGTTGTTCTGGTGCGCCGCGCCAAAAGAACAGGGCGATCATCCGGCGCTGGCCCCTCCGGTTCAACCGGCCCGAGCGATCCCTTCGGCCCGGGCAGCGTCTACGACCAAAGGCCCCCTGCCGGACCAGCCCCATACAACAGCGCGTCCCCTCAGTCGGATGCCGCGACCATGTCCGCAGAGCCAGCCGCCCCGAATACATCGGCCACAACGACTGCCTCCACGACAACGAACGAAGCGGCCGACGGAGACAGCAACGCCCGGGCCGGTATCCCACCTTTTGCTGACGCGGGTACCGACACGACCGCTGCGTTCACGCCGACTACCGGTGCGTCCTATGCGCCCAGCACCGCCACCTATGCTCCCTCAACAGACAACTCGGCAAAAACCATTCGCGCAGAGCAGAACCGCTACTGGCAAGAACAAAACCGCGCTCGCCAGGCAGCCAAACGCGCCCACATTCGGGCCCGCCGCCCCGGTTCGGGCTACAGCGCCATCGTGCTGGGCCTGGCACTGTCCACGGGCGCCGTGGCCGCCGGAGTGAATGCGAACGGGGCGTGGTCGCTGAATGCGGTCATTCTCGGTGTGGCGTTCGCCCTCGGGGTCCTAGCTCTGGGCATAGTCATTGCCGGAGTTCGCGGTCGCACCACCGGCGCCATGGGGTTATTCGCCTGGGCCGGCGCCATCACCCTCATCGTTCTCGGAGTGTTTCCTCAGGGCACCCAGTTTGCCGGGATCGGAAGCAACGTCTGGCCGCTCAGCGCAAACTCGGCCATGATCGATCCCGGCAGCAGCTATGCCATGATCGCCGGAGAATCCATACTGGACCTCGGCGACTTTGATAACCCCGGGTTGCAAAGCGACCGCACCATCGACATCTGGCTCGGTGCTGGCGAGACCACGCTGAGACTCCCGGCGGATGCCCCGGTGCGCGTTGAAGCACGCACTCTGGCTGGCGGTGTGGAGTACGCGGGCCGCGCCGTTGCGGCAGAAAACGGCGAGCGCCTGGGGCTGTTCACCGCCGATAAGCGAACCTTCAACTCCAGCAGCTCTCGCGCCGGGCCACTCCTGCGAATCTGGACCCTCACGGGCGTTGTCACCCTCGCCTCTTCCAACAACTAGGACACACCATGACCACTCCATTTTTCGCACCAGGACCCGGCAACGACGGCCAGAGTGACCAGGTCCGCGGGTCTCACGTCGACAGCGACGCTGCGGATACCGACCAGTTGCGCGCCGACACCGACACCGATAGCGGAACCGGAACCAGCACCAGCACCAGCACCAGCACCGACACCGACACCGATGGCGATAGCGATAGCGGAACCGACAGCGACAGCCGAACCGACCGCGCCAGCGGAACCGGCACCCGCGCCGACACCACAGCCCCGACTCCGACCGCGACCGCAGGGTTTTTTGCACCCAAGGCCGACGCCACTCCACCGGCATCCGCCGCCCGATTGCGCCCCCGCTTTGGCCCTATTCTCTGGGGCATACTGTTGCTGGCCTTCGCCATCTACATGGTGGTTTTCACCCTACTGCCCGTGCCGCCGGATCCCACGCTGTGGCTGCTCGGCGGAGTAATCGCCGTCGGGCTCGGCCTTATCGTGGCCGGCATCGCTGCCGCAGCCCGCCGCGTCGACTAGCCCCACCAGGCGAAATTCCGTTGAGATGCCCTGTTTCTGCCGAGAGTCCCCGTTGCAACGGGGACTCTCGGCAGAGGTGGGACAGGTCGGTGGGGGTTAGAGCGTGAGCCCGACCAGTACCGGCTCAGCCTGCAGATTTACGCCGAACTCAGCCTGCACCCGCCCCAGCACATAACGGGCCAGCTCGGCCACTTCGGCCGCAGTGGCTCCGCCCGTATTGGTGAGGGCGAGGGTGTGTTTGCTCGACACAGCAGCCTTTGAGCCCGGCAACCGAAAGCCGCGGCTAACACCGGAATGCTCAATAAGCCACGCAGCGCTTAGCTTTATGCGCCGCACGGGTTCTTCTTGCGAAATCGGACCGATACCCCTGTATTCCTCCAGCGGAATAACTCGGTCTGCTGGCTCCTCCGCGAGCGGCCAGCGCGGGGCATCCGCCGGTAACGAGCGTGCAAAGGTCTCGGTCACGATTGGGTTAGTAAAGAAGGAACCAGCGCTGTAGGTGTCGGGGTCGTTGTCATCAAGCACCATTCCCTTGGCGGCCCGCAGCGCCTGCACGGTTGCACGCATGGTTTGCAGCGGCACCCGATCGCCCACCTGCACACCGAGAGCCACGGCGAGTTGAGCATACTTAATCGGTTGGCCGAGGGCGCTACCCAAAACGGATGCCTCTGCCGCGGTATCGTGCAGCTCCAGTTCAATAGCGAGCACGACCCCCCGCAGCCCCTGTTTCAGCGCCGAGGTGCGGTAGCCAAGTTCGAGGTTCGCCGCTTCCAGCCGTTCCACCTTGCCGGTGTCGTAGGAGAGAAAATCGATCGCCACGAGACTGTCCGATAATTCTTGGCCGTAGGCACCGATGTTCTGCACGGGGGCGGCCCCGCAGGAGCCGGGAATTCCCGACAGCGCCTCGATACCGGCCCAGCCGTGGTCGATGGCGTAGGCCACCAGATCGTCCCACGGCTCGCCCGCCTGCACGCGCAATCGCACGCACGCGCCCTTGCTGGGCTCGCGTTCTTGTGCGAGTACGGCAATACCGCGGGTCACTACGTGGATGACAACGCCGTCGAAGCCCTCATCGGCCACAACAGTGTTGGAACCCCCTCCGAGCAGCAGCCAGTTCTCGTCCAGCCCCCAGACGACGAGAGCCTCTTGGATGAGGTCGTGCTCGGTAACCGGCGCCACTCGGGCCGCCGGCGGCCCTCCGACGCGAAAGGTGGTCAGCGTGCTGAGATCAACCGGATCGATCATCTACGCGAATCCCTTCAGGCCAGGTTGACGCGCGCCTGCGCCTTGCCGAGAACGGTCGCGCCGTTATACGTCACCACAAGGTCGATACGCGCCACCTGGGCCTCAAGATCAACGGCCCCCACCTTCGCGACGACGGTGACGACGGCGCCTGCCGAAGCATCCACGAAGACTGGGCGTGTGAAACGCACCTGGTAGTCGATTACTCGGGCCGGGTCCTGGGCCCATTCAACGACGGGCTGCACTGCAAGCCCCATGGTGAGCATGCCGTGTGCGAGCACGCCAGACAGCCCCACCGATTGAGCGATGTCGTCACGGTAATGAATGGGATTGAAATCTCCGGAGGCCCCGGCGTAACGCACGAGACTGTCGCGCGTTATTGAGAAGTCCGCTTCGGCAACGACGCTGCCGACGTGAAGGTCTTCGAGAACGGGAATCATTCGTCTCCTCTGACGACGAGGGTGGAAATGGCGGTGACGACATGGGCGCCATCGGCATCCACAACCGTCGATTCGGCAGTCACCATGGAATGGCCGCCGAGGGTCTTGATGCTGGTTACCGCGAGGGTGGCGGTAAGGGTATCGCCGGCCACAATCGCACGACTGTAGGAGAAGCGCTGGTCACCGTGCACAACACGGGTGAAGTCGATACCGGCATCTGGTTCCGAGAGCAGCTGAGCCAGGGTGGCTTCCTGAACGACAACGGCAAACGTGGGTGGGGCAACGATATCGGCATGGCCCGCCGCGCGGGCCGCGCCGGGATCGTGATTGATCGGGTGGGACGCAAACACGGCACGAGAGAATTCGCGCACTTTTTCACGACCGACAAGATATGGTGCGACCGGCGGAAAGACACGCCCCTGCAACTTCGGGTTTACTGACACCGATCAAGTCTAGCGAGCGTGGCGCGAGCGCCGGTCCTGACCGGGAACTCGGCGACAAAAACACGATCCGGTCATTGACCACCGACTGCAGGGCGCACAATTAAGGTGTGAAATGTGTATCCGTTCGCTTCGGTGACCCCGAAGTTGCCCCTCTTCTTGTTGACCTGCACCGTGAATACGAAACCCGTTATGGAGACGGTGCTTCCGTCTACGACGTCAACGCCGTAGATTTCGAACCTCCCCACGGCGGCTTTCTCGTCCTGGTCGACGATGGCGTAACCCTGGCCGGCGGCGGTGTGCACCGCTATGACGACACCACCGCCGAGGTGAAGCGAATGTGGACCAACCCCGACTTTCGCCGCCAGGGTCATGCTCGCACCATACTTCGCGAGCTGGAAGCCCTCTCCCGCGGTCTCGGTTACGAAAAGATGCGTCTGGAAACGGGCTATCTCCAGCCCGAAGCTATCGCTCTGTACAGCAGCCTCGGGTACAACAACATCGGCACCTACGGTATCTACGAAAACGCTTCGGGTTTCGAAGTCGATCTTCTCGCACCCTAAACGCGCCAAAGACAGGTAAAGTGCCCGCCCACTGTTGCGGGCGGGCACTGCGTTTTCTACGTCTTAGGCGAAGGGGATGACCAAGCCACCCCAAGTGGCGGTCATGTACTTCTGCGTATCGGCCGAGCGCAGCAGTTCCAGTAACTTCACGATGCGCGGGTCGTTTTGCAGTTCCGGCGTGGTGGCCAGCACGTTGAAGTACGGGCTGTCGGCGCCCTCGATCAAGATGGCCTGTTCGCCGGTCAGTCCGGCCGGCAGCGCAAACGTGATCGTGACGAAGGCGGCATCCACGTCGGGAAGCGCCTGCGGAAGCGTCGCGTTTTCTATTTCGACCAGGTCAAAATCGCGCGGGTTGTCGGTGACGTCACCAAGAGCGGTGGGCGAGTCGGTGACCTCGATGAGACCCTCAGCCGCGAGCATCTTGAGCGCCCGTCCTTCGTTGGTCGGGTCATTCGGAATGGCAATGCGGGCGCCATCTTTGAGGTCGTCAAGGCTCGTGACCTTATCGCTGTAGAACGCGGCGCTCGGCAGATAGATCGAGCCGAGGCTCACAAGATTGCCCCCGGTAGCTGTGTTGAAGGTGTCGAGAAACTCCGCGTTCTGAAACAGGTTCGCGTCAATAGAGCCATCAGCCAGAGCAACGTTGGGGGTGTTGTAGTCGGTGAAGTCCTTGTACACAATGTCAAGGCCAGCATCTGTGGCCAGGTTGTCCTGCACAAAGGTGAGAATATCGCCGGCAGGGGTGGCAAGCGCTCCCACATTTACCGTGCCCAGACCGCTGGAGTCGGCGGGGGGAGTTTCGGCTGCGCAGGCCGAGAGGCCTAGCATTGCGGATGCAGCGATCGTTACACCGGCAAGGCGGCGTGCGCGAGAGTTGAGCTTCATAATTCTCTTTTCGTAATGGGGATCTAGATGGCGGTGGGAACGGTGACGCGGCTTGGTACCGGCCGGCCTCGGTGGGAGAAACGGCGGGCCAGAAGGGTGGCCAGCCCCTGCAAAATCATGACGATAATGAAGATAAGAATGATGACGGCAACCATGTGGATGGTGCTGTAGCGCTGGTAACCGTAAAGCACCGCCACGCTGCCAAGGCCGCCGCCGGCAACCGTTCCCACCATGGCCGAGAAGTTGATGATCGACGTGACGGTGGTGGATAATCCGAGGATGAGGGTGGAGAGCGACTCGGGCACGAGCACCTTGGCAACAATCTGCCACCGGGTAGCTCCGAGTGATTCAGCAGCTTCGATAAGGCCGGAGTCAACCTCCTTGATCGCGATCTCGACCATACGAGCGAAGAACGGAATGGCCACGATGGTCAGCGGCACGATGGCCGCTGTCGAGCCGATGAAGGTTCCCACGACCAGCCGGGTAAACGGGATGAGCGCGACCATAAGAATGATGAACGGCACGGAACGGCCGAGGTTCACAGCAAATTCCAGCACGCGATTAATCACGCGACCAAGCGCGATCGAGCCAAACGGCGCCTCGATCAGCCCCCCGCGTTCGGTACCTACCAGCACGATTCCGAGCGGCAGACCGACAATGACGGTGAGCAGCAGCGCCACACCCACCATGTAGAGAGTCTCGCCGGTGCCCACCAGCAGAACCTGGAACAGGCCGGGCCAGAAATCAGGGGCTGTTGGGTCGATCATGAGCGGGCCCCTTCCGCTTTGGCGTTGGCGTTGGCGTAGGCGTAGGCGTAGGCGATACCATCGCCCACAACCTCAACCAGCAGCCCCTGGCCCCGCAGGTCGTTGATCGCAGCGGCGTTGGCTATCGGTAAGCCGGGCAACTCCAGCCGAGTGCGGCCGGCTTGCTTACCCCCGATGGTTTCGACGGCGGCGCCCAAAATGCTGACGTCGAGGCCGTAGTTGCGGGCGAGCTGGGCAATGACCGGCCGATCGGCCGAGCCACCGCTGAAAGTGATCTCAATGACCGTGTTACCCGGGTGCG
>Ga0307486_1000467_pt1 | contig 36914 bp, 36 predicted proteins | sample CBIW02metaG_FD_203663 | JGI IMG/M metagenome (GOLD analysis project Ga0307486, IMG submission 203663) | Sea-ice brine microbial communities from Beaufort Sea near Barrow, Alaska, United States - CBIW 0.2 | ecosystem: Environmental > Aquatic > Marine > Coastal | place: USA: Alaska | collected... | reverse complement strand
GTGTCTGCTCCGGCATCGAAGCCCGACGCGGTCAACTCGTCACGCAGCTGCACTATCTGTGCTCGGAGATGATCTGGAGTCCGGTTGGGGGAATACTTGGGTCTCCGTGATCGTGGCTCAAAGGCGGTATCGCCGTCCACGAGCCAGCGGTGGTGCAGCTTGTGGACTAGCGACTTCGAAACACCGAATCGGGCCGCGACCTGCCCGTGGCTGAGGCCCTGAATTGTGACGGCTTTGACCAACACTTCATATTTGCTCACCGTTCACGATGTCTTGAGACATCCCAGATAAACACCCGCGATTGTTCACGATGTCTTGAGACACCCGTTCACGATGTCCTGAAACCACACAGATCTCACGTGTGCGGTGAGTGGTCCATCTGCGATTCTTCTTCCTGTTTCCGAATGATTCGGATGGCGTCCAGTCTGCAGTTGTGATGCTCGGAATCCTCGAATGAGTGGAGAGCTGTGCAGAATCCTCTGACGTTACCGTGGGCACACACTCGAAGCACAGCCAATTCCTCTGACGACGAGAATAATACTGAGCACGGCTCGCGTGCGACATGTCGGGTCCTGAATCAGTCCATATAACTTCAGTAGCTGCTCGAGGGCACATCACAGACCCGCAGGAGATTTCACCTACTGTGTGCGGCAACGCGACAGTGGCACCGATGGGTGCGAGAGCGTCACGCGGTCACAGTCCCTGACTCTTGGCTAGGGGCTCTGAAAAAGCTGTTTTCCATTTACCAAGATATCAACAGTTTGAAGGTAGGGATCTAATGCTTCCAAATCGACGCACACGCCGAGACCTGGGGCGTCGGGGGCACTAATCTCACCATTTTCAGTGATAGCTAGCGGTGCCGTCGCGATCGCAGCACCGAGCGACGAAGGGCTTGCTGGGTACTCGCATAGAACACTATCTCGGAGCCCCGCGAATGGCTGGAGCGATGCGGAGAGAGCGAGGTGAGAGGTGAAAGTGTGGTTGACGTACGTGACCCCGGCGCTATTGGCGAAGTCAGCTACTAGCTTGCTGGGCGCGAGCCCGCCGACGCGCCCCGAATCGATCTGCACGAAACGTATGCCGCCGTAGCGAATGAGGTTTGTCGCCATCCCGCTCGTGTGGGAAGCTTCGCCACCGGCAATGCCCACCGTTCCGCTTAACTTAGCGAGCGCTGCATACTGCTCGTACGCATCGGCCTCAAAAGGCTCTTCAAGCCAAGTGACGCCGGCGTCTGCGAGAAGAGGAAGACGGCTTGCTGCTGCCTCAAAATTCCCCTCCCAGACTTGTCCCGCGTCGACCATTAGACGAGCGTCACCGATCGCCTCGCGTGCGGCGTGGAGTTGGTCGGCATCAGACGCTAGGTCTCGCCCAAAAGGCCCCCAACCGAACTTCACGGCCTGAAATCCTTTTGCAGTCCATTCCTGCCCTCGGGTCAGCGTCTCTTCGGGCGTATCGCCGAAGAGCAACGAGGCATAAGGAGTCTTCGGGTAGTTTTTGTCGTACCCGAGGAGCTTCCAGACAGGTTCGCCGCGCGCGTGGCCCAAGACATCCCACAATGCCATCTCGATGCCCGAAAAAGTATGTGCGGCTTGGAGGACATCCATGCTGTTGCGACGTACCGCAGCTGAAATGCGATGGATGTCAGCGGGACTGTCGAGCTGCTCTCCGATTACTGAAATTGCTACCGGCTGACACACACCATGTGAACGCGGTGTGATGAAGGCGGCGATGGAAACAAGCGGAGAGGCTTCGCATTCACCCCAACCGACGTAGCCGCCCGCGCTGACGCGAACGATAAGCGCATCTTGGCTACCGTCTGCCGCTAAAGTCACATTCGGCATCGCCGCATAAAATAAATCAATAGCATCGACCTGCATGTCGACCCCTCTCAGGCATTATTGGCATAGTGGGACCAAGATAATGAGTGGACCCTACAATTCAAGTCTAACGGTAAATTGTTAACCGTTTACGAACTTTCGGTCAGCATGCTGTTTCAGCCGAGGCGTAAGCGGTTCATGCCACCATCAACAGACAAAAGCGTTCCGGTGGTGGAGGATCCCAGCGGGGAAGCTAGGTAAGCGATGGCGATGGCGACTTCGCCTGCCGTCACCAGACGCCCCATGGGCTGGCGCGCATTAAGCGCGGCGGCAGCTGCCGCTGGATCCTCGGCACTGTCTACGATCCGGCTGACCCACGGAGTGTCGGCTGTTCCGGGGGTGACGGCGTTAACGCGGATGCCATCTTTCACGTGGTCAGCGGCCATCGCTAGTGTCACGGCAGCCACTGCGCCTTTGCTCGCGGAGTACAGAGCGCGATTCGGGACGCCCAGGAGAGCAACGACCGAGCAGGTGTTGACGATGGCAGCTCGAGCCGATTTGCGTAGGTGAGGGAGGGCGGCACGGCTGACGCGGGCAAGCCCCACAATATTAACATCCAACACACGATGCCACTCGTCGTCATCGTTAGCGGAGACGTCACCTGCGGCGCCGATGCCGGCGTTGTTGATCACGATATCGAGCCCTCCGAAGTGCTCGACAACCGCGGCTATTGCGGCATCTACCTCCACTGTGCTGGTTACGTCGCAGAGAACGGGAAAGAAGTCATCGGAGACACCATCAATGGAGCGATCAAGCACAGCGACTCGTGCGCCTCGCTCGAAGAGCAGCGCTGCGGTGGCGGCTCCGATTCCGTTCGCACCGCCAGTAACCACCGCTACCAGGCCACTAAATTCATTCACAGTAATCTCCTTATAGATAGCATCTTGTCGCGCAGACAGATCAAATTGATCTCAGCGAATAAACGGAACATTCCCGTCGCGCGTCGAGAAGCATTGCAGGACCAGATTAAGGTCGCAATTCGGAGCAGCGTTAGCGGGGCTCAAGGACCAATTGGCGTTGCTTCCCAAGTCTCTCGATGCCTAGTTCCATTACGTCGCCAGGCTCAAGCCAAACGGGCGGATTAAATCCCATGCCAACACCGGGGGGCGTGCCAGTGTTGATGAGGTCGCCGGGTTCTAGAACGAGGAACTGGCTTAGGTAATGCACGATGAAATAGGGGTCGAAGATCATTGTTGAGGTAGATCCCGTTTGTCTTCGAACACCGTTAACGTCCAGCCACATTCCGAGATCAAGGACGTTCTCTATCTCGTCAGGGGTTACCAGCCACGGCCCGGCAGGGTTGAACGTCTCTGCAGATTTGCCTTTCGTCCACTGTCCGTTACGTTCGAGCTGGAATGAGCGTTCGCTAACATCGTTGACGACGGTGAATCCGGCAACCGAGGCGCGCGCATCGTCGACAGAATCGAGGTAGCTAGTGCGCTTCCCGATGACGATACCGAGTTCTACCTCCCAATCAGGTTTAGTCGACCCCCTAGGAATACGCACCGAGTCGTTGGGGCCGATGAGGGTGTTGGGAGACTTTGTAAACAAGATTGGTTCGGAAGGAACCGGCATTCCAGCCTCACTCGCGTGGTCACTGTAATTCAGACCTATACATAGAATCTGGTGGGGTCGCGCGAAGGGTGAACCAATACGTTCTCCGGCGAATTTAGACACAACGCCCCTGCCGACCCGCTCGGCCACGACGGCAGAAAGTGTCTCAAGGTCGCCAGAGGCGAAGAAGGCTTCGTTGAAGTCGACCACAACATCCGAGAGATCGACATAGCTGTCGGGGTCGATTCGGGCTACCGGTTTTTCAGATCCGGCTTCTCCGATACGCATGAGATGCATAAATATCTCCTTATTGAGGTGAGGACTTCAGCGAACGAAGGCAGCGAGTGCAGATGATGCCCACAGTGTGGATGGGAAACCAGCGGTTGGCAGTTCGGCGATGAAAAGACACCCCGCGTCAGGGTGCTGCTCCAACTCCGCCGGGCTGAGGTCACGCGATGCTGTCGTGATTAAGAGTAGGTTGAGATCAGCTCCGACAAAGGCGACGCTCGAAACGTGTGGTGCAGGTACTCGAACGGTGTCGTCGGCGATCCCGGACGGGGTGAACGAACGCACTTCGCCCTCTCCCCAAATCGCCACCCAAAGGTAGCCGCGGGAATCCACGCAGATCCCATCAGGAAACCCTTGAGTGATGTGCAGATGGTGGCGCCGCGAACCAAATTCCCCAGACGCGACGTCGTAATCGCGTACCCAGATGATGCCAGGCACTGTGTCAGTGCTGTACATCAGAGTGCCATCAGGAGACCACGCGAGTCCGTTGGAGAGGGTGAGGTCCGAGTCCATGGTCGTAAGCGAACCATTCGTCTCCCAACGGTAGAGAACTTCTTGTCCTTCCCTGTCGTCGAGCGCGAGGGTTCCGACAAGAAATCGACCGGCCGGGTCGCAGGCGCCATCGTTGGCGCGGCTATTCGTTCCGGGCGAGACAATTATTGGACCGTCGGTGCGGTGGCCGTCCGGCGCGAGCCGAACAAGACGATCATGAGTGGCGACCAACAGGCTTCCGTCGTCACCTGGCACTGCAGCGCCGACTTGCCCCTCGAAGCTGTAGCGACTGATCTCAATGATGCTGGTGCCGGATAGCCGTCCTGTGAAGACGGAGCCCTTTTCTATGTCGACCCAGATCACCGTAGCCAGGTCCGCGATCCAGACTGGACCCTCGGCGAGGATGTGGCGGTCGGAAGATGCGCGAGTTGCTTGATATTCAGTCACTATTGCTCTTTTGTTAATTTGCCCTCGACGATTAATCGAATCGAGGGGAGGTCGTCTATGAGGTCCTGCAGGGGCGTACGATGCGCTAGTGCGCTTATGCTCACCGCTCCGCTGGGGATTGTTGGTGAGGTCAGATAGATGGGTAACGCAAGACAGTTAACCCCAGGCTCGTTTTCTTGATCCTCTACGCTGTAGCCACGTTCGCGGACTAGCTCGAGTTGTTGGTGCAACTGGTGACTATTGCCAACGGTATTCGCGGTTGGCTTCACCAGTACCCTGCCACCGACCCATTCTTCAACTGCAGCCAGATCAGGGAGCTTCAAGGCGAGCAGCATCTTGCCGACGGCCGTCGCGTGTGCAGGATTGTAGCCTCCAATAGTGGAGGTGAGACGCATTGCGCCAATCACAGGGTCGACTTTTGAGCGATAGACGACGCTAGGCCCTTCGAGTACAGCATAGTGAGCAGTCTCACCGTATCGTTCCGCAAGTAGGTCCAAGGTTGGCTGCACGCGCAGGTGGTCGGGGCGCAGCTCATGGTTGGTGAATGCAATGCGCAGAAACTGGTCGCCGAGCAGGTAGCGGCCTCTGCCGTCTTTGCCTGCCAAGCCCGCTCGGCACAGTGCCGCTAGTGCGCGGTGCACGGTGGGTTTCGGACTCCAGACAGCTCGTGCCAGCTCGTCAAGACTTACGCCCTCCGGGTAGCGAGCGAGGTCGATTAGGATCGCGAGAACGCGGTCGGCGCCAACGAGTCGATCATCAACGGCCACCGTCTCATGAGGAACGAGCTGGGTAGCGTGCATGGTGTTTCATATGTTAGACATAAGTTTCGATAAATGGAAATGCCACATTCTTGGTTTCGCGCATGCGATGCTTCCGAAGCAGCACTCCGTGAGCCTCAAGCGGCTCACCAACCCCGACAGAAACGGATAGCCAACGATGACCCGTACCGCCGTAATTACCGGAGGCCTCAGTGGCCTAGGCGCAGCAACCGCCGAGCGGTTTATCGCCGACGACATCAGTGTCATAACCGTCGATACGCGCCCGGAAGCGGACTATGTCCTCGACGTTTCTGACTCGGCTGCCGTCGAGAGGGCAGCCAATGAAATTGGCGCAATTGACATCCTCATCAACAGCGCGGGAATCGTCGGGCCGAATAAACCGTTGTGGGAGATCGACGATTCCGAGTGGATAAAGACGTTTGCGGTCAACGTAAATGGCACGTTCAACCTGTGTCGCGCGTTTGTGCCAGGGATGCGTGAACGAGGGTGGGGTCGGATAGTTAACTTCGCGAGCATGGCAGGTAAAGACGGTAACCCAAATATGGCGGCATACTCAGCAAGCAAAGCGGCAGTTATCGGCCTCACCAAATCACTGGGTAAGGAACTTGCCGCTGATGGGGTGCTCGTCAATGCGATTGCACCGGCGGTGATCGATACGCCGATGAATGCGAAAACCTCCCCGGCCGTGCTCGACCACATCACCAGCCTCATCCCCATGAAACGCGTGGGCCGACCCGAAGAAGTCGCTGAACTTGTGGCCTTTCTCGCATCCGATCGACTCAGTTTCTCAACCGGCGCTGTCTACGACATCAGTGGTGGGCGCGCAACCTACTAGCTTTGGCGTAAGCCGCTGACCTAGTTTCGCGAATCGATCACAGCTGAACCCTGAGTCGACCCATCTGTGGTTTACGACAATATGTACCCGCACATCGGCTCAGAAAAAATTCACAGGTCCTAGTAAACTATGCGCTGGAACACGAGATGGACGAGTGCCGGCGCTTCGAAACGGTGAAAACTCCTGCTCTCTGGGCGCTGCGAGAAAGAGCCGGCCCTACAGTGCGAAGAGCTCAACTCCACCTGTATAACGAGCCACCGCGTCGTGATCCCATTCGAGCCCGAGCCCAGGCCCACTTGGGATTGTGAGCTGACCGTTCTGGTCACGGTGCCAGCCTCCGTCGACGAGCTCATCGATATAGGCAGCTCCGGTGCAGTACTCCACGAGATCGGTCTGAGGGAGGGCCGCGGCAGTGTGCAGGTCCGCGGCCAGGCCGACAGCAGTGTTCCAACCATGCGGGACTAGTTTGATTCCTTGGTCTTCAGCGGACCGTCCGATCGCCATAGATTCGCTCAGTCCACCATTCTTCGTTACGTCAGGCTGAATGATGTCAAATGCTCCGGCGTCCAAAAAAGGGGCGAAGGCCTGACGGCGCGTGAGGGTCTCCCCACCGCTGATGGGCACGCGCGACTGGCCCCGGAGCTCTACGAATCCGCGCAGGTTATCGGGCGCCAATGCTTCCTCAAACCAGGCAATATCGTAATTGGCGAGCATGGCCGCCGTGTTGATAGCCCATTTGTAGCCGTGAGGCCAGTAGGCGTCACTGCCTCCAGCATCTACAGCGAGGAGCGCGTCGGGGCCAACCGCGACACGTGCTGCGGCAACGGTCGCTTCGTCGACTGACGCGCCATTGCGCCCGAAGCGCCCCCAGCCAATCTTGAATGCCTGGAAGCCATCGTCCGTGAGACGCGCGAGAGTGCGAGAAAGATTCTCGGGATCGTCCATCAGTACAGAGGCGTAGGGGGTGACCTTTTCGCGATACCTGCCGCCGAGGAGAGTGCTTACTGGCTGACCGTAGGCTTGGCCGGCAATGTCCCAGAGTGCAATGTTGATGCCGCTGATGGTGTGAGTAACGGCGCCGCCACGGCCCATCCAGAACGTATTTTGGTGCAGTTTTTCCGTCACCCGGTCTACTTCCAGCGGGTTCTCTCCAATGAGGAGGTCGTTCAGCAGTTGCAGAGAGGCCGCTACGAGCAGTCCGCTCGTAAAAACGCTCCCAATCCCTACGAGGCCTTCATCAGTATGGACGGCTACAAGAGTGTGAACTGTATCGTTTGGCTTCAGCTCGTGTGTCCAACCGCCAGCGGGGGTGGCGCCGTGCAGGCCGGCTGCGCGTATCTCTCGAATTCTCATTAGCTTTGGGTGCCTCTCGCTGGTCGTGACTTGGTGGCGGCGGGTCGGAGGCGCTAACGCCTTCCTCCCGATCGTAATCGATAGTGATGAATTGTTAACGGTTTACAGTATCGTTACTCTGGGTGGTGTCAACTGTTAACAATTTCATGTACTGTGACTTCACATAGGCAGCGTTGCCCTTCAGCATCTAGTTGCCTAGCGAACCTTGCGCCTCCCCCGCGCATTGAAACGAAAGGTTAGGAGAGCTGAATGAAAATCAAAGCTTTGCTCAAGAAAGCGCCCGTCGTGGTCGTGGCCATGTCCGCTGCGATTGCACTCGCAGCGTGCACAAGCGCTGCACCGGAGGCGGAAGGCGGCGTTTCTGGCCAGCTTGTCATCGCCAACGCCGAGCCCGTCACCGCGGCTTACTGGGATCCTGCTGCCTCCTTTGGCCTCGTCGATGACCAAGTCGCGTCCCTCGTCTACGACACCTTGCTATCGATGGACTCGAGCGGGAAGGTGTCGGGAAACCTCGCCTCTGACTTCACCCGAGTGAGTGACACTGAGCTCACGTTGACCATTCGTGACGACGCTAAATTTCATGACGGCACGGCAGTAACTGCCGATGATGTTGTCGCTTCCCTTTCGCGGATCATGGACCAAGAACGTTCGCTTGCGAAGTCCGCACTCATGACTCCAGGAACAGTGACTGCTGACGGGAAGGTTATTACGGTCGTGACGGATGAGCCGTTCGGTCCCTTGGAGAATTCACTCGCCAACGTTTCTATCCTTGCTAAGGCTGACATTGACAGCCCGGACAACTTCAAGGAAACAGCGAACGGTAGCGGGCCTTACAAGTTCGTCTCCTATAAAGGTGACGACATCACCCTCGAGGTGAACGAAGATTACTGGGGAGACGTTCCCGCGATCGAGACAGTGATTCTGCGTTACATCGCGGACGCGGATGCCCGCAACAATGCGCTCATCGCAGGTCAGGTAGACATCGCCACCCGAGTCGGACCGAACTATGTCGCAGCAGTCGCTGATAACAGTGACTTCAGCGTAGAGACGGTCTCGCCACCGTCGCAACTCGTCTTACTTGAACAGCACAACGGGCCTCTTGCAGACGTCAAGGTCCGCCAGGCACTCGCATTTGCTGTTGACCGTGAAGCGATCGCAACAAACCTTATGCAGGGCGTAAACGCAGTTGGATTCAATGCGATCCCAACCAGTCTCGAAAGCTATTCAGGTGCGGACGAGAAGTTTGCTTACAACCCAGACAAGGCTCGTTCTCTCCTTGCCGAAGCAGGGTTCAATGATGATCTCGTGCTTACTTTGGCAACTAGCACCCTAGTTCCGAGTCAGCTGGAGATCGATCAGGCAATCGTTCAGTATTTGGAAGAAGTGGGAATCACAGTGGAGGTTACTCAGCTCGAAGTAGGAGAGTTCCGCACTACCTACAACACCTACGACCTGAGCATAAACACACTGGCATCGTTCAACAACGACCCAGGTTTCATCCTCGCCACCTTCGTAGGGCCGACGGGTGAAGCGGTGTTCCATTTTGCAGATCCTGCAGCGGAAGAGCTCATCGCTACTTCCAACTCCACCGTCGGCGATGCACGTAACAGTGCCATCAACGACGCGGCGACCTACCTTTGGGACATGCAGGCATCGCTGTGGCTCTCGGACGAGACTTGGAGCACAATCGTTAATAAGCGTGTTCTGGACTACGAACGTGCACCACTTGTAGGGGAGCCGCTGCTAGTCAACGCTCACCTCGCCGAATAAGAGCGAACCGCTACTACCGAATAATGTGAGGGAGACGGTCACCGTGCGATATCTATTGTCCAGATTGGCGCAAGCCATACTGATTGTGATGTCGATTGCGGTGGTCGTCTTCTTCGCGTTGCGGTTGACAGCCGGCGACCCGGCTCGTCTTCGAGGTCAGGTATTCACCCAAAACTCGGTGATTGAGGCGTACCGCGAGCAGTTCGGCACAGATCAACCATTGCTCACCCAGTTCTTTCGATTCTTTGGGGGACTGCTCCAGGGGGATCTCGGCAGCAGCTTTCGATACGAAACACCTGTCGTCGACCTGCTCCTGCCTGCACTGGGCAACACCCTGCTGCTAGGTGCGATCGCGCTAATAATGTCATTCTTCCTCGCGACGACGCTCGGCACTCTCTCTGCACGAAAGCCGACGGGACTGGTAGCGCGATTCAGCTCGCTTATCGCAGTCGTTGGGCAGAGCGCCCCACTGTTCTGGGTTTCTCTTCTCCTTATCTCATTCTTCTCGATTCATCTCAGATGGTTCCCGCCCGGGGGCCTAACTGGATGGCAGAGCCTCGTGCTCCCTTCTATAGCTTTGACGTTTAGTGTCCTTCCATCGCAGATGCGTGTACTAACGACAAGTGTCAAAAACGAGCTGTCAGAAGACTATGTGCGCACCGCGCGCGCGTTCGGACTACCCGAGCGAAAGATTGCTTTCGTATACGTCTACCGCAATGCGCTCATGCCCCTGATGACCGTAATCGGCAATGACATGGGCATCCTTCTGGGTGGCGTTATCGTCGCTGAGGTTGTTTTCAACTACCCCGGCATCGGAAGTCTTGCGCTCACCGGTATGAATGCTCGTGACTACCCTCTTATTCAAGGGATTGCGATAGTCGCCGCTGCCGCATTCGTCACGATCAATTTGATCGTGGATCTCCTATACACCGTCGTAAACCCCCGAGTTCGACTTGCAAAGGTGGCCTGATGATGTCCCTCAAATCACCATCGCGACGCCCGGACAACAGTTTCGCGATGCTCTTATTCAGCACGGCCACCCTCGGTGCCGTGATCCTGATTGCGGCCTTCGGCCCCCTCTTCCTGATGGATCCGCTCCAGCAAGATCTCACCTCAATCAAGATCCCACCGTTGAGCCCCGGCCATTTCCTTGGGACCGACAGCCTGGGACGAGATCTTCTCAGCCGAATCATTTCCGGAGGCCGCATCTCACTCGTCGTCGCAATCTTGGGGATGCTTGGCTCGCTGGCTGTTGGATCTGCCGCTGGGTTGCTTGCTGGTTCGTCTAACCGCACGATTGCATGGGCGATCGATCGGCTGATCGACGTGCAGATGGCGCTGCCATACGTGATTCTCGCGATAATAATCGTCAGCGCAACTGGGCCCTCACTCGGCGTGCTTGTTCTGCTCATGGTGCTCGCGGGTTGGCCATCCGCTGCTCGGGTTGTGCGGAGCGTCACGATGTCCGAGCGTGCAAAAGACTATGTGCGCGCAGCCGAGATGGTCGGTGCCAGCGGAACTCGGGTCCTATTCAGATATATCGGTCCGACGATTGTGCCCGTTATCTTGACTATTGCTCCGCTACAAGCTTCCGCGATGATCGTGATGGAGTCGACACTCTCTTTTCTCGGTCTAGGCGTGCAGCCACCGACTCCATCATGGGGCGGTGTGCTCCTAGAAGGGAAGCCCTATCTCGCTGACGCCTGGTGGCTTACAACTTTCCCAGGAATCGCGATTGCGATTGCCGCCGCCTCGATGCTAGGCCTAGGTTCATCGCTCGAGACCGTGCTTCGCAACCGCAAATCCGTGCGTGCCTCCGAGGTAAACGCTGAGATCCACGATTCGGTAGACGAGCCAGTAGCGACTGGAGAGGCTGCCACACACACAGAGGCGGCAGAAAAATGAATCACATAGGAGCCACGCCCATCATCTCGGCGAAGAACCTCACGATTTCTCTCGCTGATGATGGCTCCGACCGACCTCCGGCAATGGTCTACGATCTCGACCTTTCGGTAATGAGGGGTGAATGCGTCGGACTTGTTGGAGAGTCTGGTTCGGGTAAATCCCTTACAGGACTCGCAATGCTGAATCTTCTGCCCAGCGGTGTTGTCATGTCGGCAGGGGACCTTCGCTTTGGTGATCATGACTTACGAACTCTTCCCGAAAAGCAACTGCGCAAGTTGCGTGGCAAGAATATCGCGATGGTCTTCCAAGACCCGTCCTCCGCTCTCAATCCGACCCGCACGATAAAGAAGCAACTCGTTGATATCATCCGTACGCACGAGAAGCTGAGCCACTCGAAGGCTGTGGCCCGAGCCATCTCTGCGTTGGAAGACGTTGGCTTCGCTAACGCGAGAGAGCGGCTCGATGCCTTTCCATTTCAGCTGAGTGGTGGTCTCAAGCAGCGAGTGTCAATCGCTATGGCGCTCGCTTGCAAACCTGAGCTCGTTATCGCGGACGAGCCCACGACCAACTTGGACGTGAGCGTACAGGCAGGAATCCTCAATCTGCTCCGTAATCGCATCGAGACCGACGGCTTCGCCTGTGTATTTGTGAGCCACGACCTCGGCGTTATTGGCGCAGTGGCGGATCGGGTCATGGTGATGTATGGGGGACAGATAGTGGAGTCCGGCCCAGTAGACCAGGTTCTCAATAACCCGCAACATCTTTACACACGTGGCCTGATCTCGGCCGCGCCCAACATGCAAAGCACGCGCGATAATCCGCTTCGTTCCTACGCGGGTTTGCGACTTTCGCTTTCTTCCACGCGAGCACCAAGCGAACTGCGGCCGAGTCCAGGAGAGCCGGAGCACTTCGTCCGCCACCTGCTCGAAGATCCTTCGATTTGCAAAAAGGGAGAACTACAGTGACAGAACTCATCTCAGGCGTCGACCTCGTGAAAAAGTTCAAGCTGCCGAGGCAGCGAAAACCGCTCGTCGCTGTCAAATCCGTTTCGCTCACTGTTGATGAGTCGGAGATCGTGGGGCTTGTCGGGGAGAGCGGTTCTGGCAAGAGTACGGTTTCACGGATGCTTGTTGGCGTCGAATCGATGACGAGTGGGACTGTGAAATACCGGGGAAAGCCTGTCGAATCAAAAAAGGAGTGGAGCGAGCTCCGCAATCATGTGCAGTACGTATTCCAGGATCCGTACGGCTCGCTTGCGCCTCACTTCACCGTGCGACAGACAGTCGGGGACTCGCTTGACATGCGTGGCATTGGCACCCCGCTAGAGCGCGACCGTCGCGTGGCCAATGTCCTTGAGGACGTTGGTCTGCGACCGAGCGATGCTGGCAGCTACCCGGCCGTTTTTAGCGGTGGCCAGCGCCAGCGCATAAGCCTTGCGCGCGCGCTCATTATGGAACCGAAGCTCATCATTTGTGATGAGATCGTTTCGGGGCTCGATGTGTCAGTGCAGGCCCAGATTCTCAACCTTTTGTTAGATCTTAAGGACCGTTTCAATGTGTCTTACCTCTTCGTCTCCCACGACCTTCGCGTTATCAAGTACCTTTCCGATCGCGTTCTTGTGATGCGATCGGGGGAAGTGCTTGAGCAAGCCGCGGCGGAGCAGCTTTTCGCTAACCCGCAGCATCCGTACACTCGCGAACTCATCGCCTCCGTTCCAGATTTTGCCACAGACGTACGACTGAACCAGAGCTGAAAGGCTCGGAAGGAAAATAATGCGAGTATTAGCTTTTGGCGCCCACCCGGACGACATGGAGAACTTTTGTGGAGGAACGCTGGCGCTCCTTGCGCAGCAGGGTCACGAAATTTTCGTCGCGGTTGCGACGCGCGGTGACATTGGGAGTCCATCAAGAACGCGCGACGAGATTGCGTGGATTCGTCGCAACGAAGCGCAGACCGCGTGCGACCTCATCGGCGCCACACTTATTTGGATGGGTTTCGACGACGAATTTCTTTTTAGCGATCGTCAAACTCGCCTATCCTTTATCGACGCAATGCGGGAAGCGCAGCCCGACGTCATGTTCGTACTCAGCGAGGCGGACTACCACCCGGACCACCGTACGGCGGGCACAATTGGCCGTGACTCTCGGATACCAGCTAGCGTCCCCCTTATTAAGACAGCCTTTCGGGAAACGAAAATCCCGACGACTTTTATTATGGACATCCTCTCCGAAACCGGTGAGGGATTCATTCCGGACTTCTATGTTGATGTGACGTCGGTCGCGTCCGTGAAGCAGGAAATGCTGGCAGCACACGTTAGCCAAATAGCTTGGATGGAATCTGTTTTTGAAACCGACATGGAAAATGATGCGATGAAGCGCGACCGTCGCCGCGGCGCGGAGGTTGGGGTCGAGTTTGCCGAGGCTTTCCAGCTTTTGCGTGATTACCCGATTACGGGTGGAACCGAGCTCCTACCCAACGTCATTCTCCCGAAAGGTTAGACATGAACATGACGTTCTGCGCGGTGCGCAACGAACAACGTGTGACGAAAGCTCGCCGAGCCGATCTCAGCGGCACCGCATCCACGACCCACTGCGTTCGGCGTCAGACGCCACGTTTTACCCGATAACTGGAAGCCCCTCATGACATCTACCGTGAAAAAAAGCGATGTGGACAGCGCAACGTTCCCCAAGCTCGCTCGCGAACGTTTCACTATCGCGAGCGAGGTTGTTGAGCTGCTCCGTTGGCGCATAATCGATGGAAGCCTCCCGCCCGGCACCCGATTACGCGAGGAGCGGCTCTCCAAAGAGATGGGGATCAGTCGTGGACCTGTCCGAGAGGCTGTGCGCGAGCTCGAACAGGAAGGCCTTATCGCTGTCGAACCGTATCGTGGCGCGGTAGTCATGGGCATTTCTGAGTCTGAACTGAGACGCGTTCTTATTCCGCTCCGTGCATTGTTGGAAAAGGCCGCTGTTGAATTCGCGCTCGAGCTGATGACGGAAGATGACTTCAAGGTCCTCGAGGGCGTTATCAAGGAAATGCGTGCGGTAGGGGAGTCCGGTTCGCCGACAACCCTGCGCCAGCTTGTGGAGCTCGACGTTTCGTTCCACCGTCATATCGTTGAGTCCTCAGGTGGGTATCACACTAAACAACTGTGGCGGGTAATCCAGCCTCGGATTCGAATGGGCTTTTACCACCTCGGTTCGCGGCATTATCACTCAAGCGAGATTGCTGACGAGCATGAGGTTCTTCTTTCTGCTCTGCGCTCTCGCGACTTGACGATCGCGCTTGATGCATTAGACCTACACACGGTTGCGTCACCCTTCGAGTTGCTTGACCGTGGCGCAGCAAAACAATCAGAGGAGTTGCAATGAGTGACCGTACGCGTTATCCCAGCTTGACTGGAAGAACTGTTCTCGTCACTGGAGCGAATAGTGGGATTGGTCTTGCCTGCGTCGAGAGCCTGATTGCGCAGGGCTGCGCCGTAGCAGCAGCCGATGTGAATCTTGACGGGTTGGAGTCCCTTGTCTCGAGCTTGAGTCCTGAAGATTCGGCTCTTTTGTCCATCGATCGCGTCGACATCACCAAGTCTTCGGAGGTGGAAGGGTGGGTTGCCAAGACCAGTGCCACCCGCGGGTCGATTGATGGTCTCGTCGCTAGCGCGGGGATCGAGCCCGAGAGCGATGCCGCCGTCCATGAACTTACCGATGAGGTTTGGGATCGTGTAATCGCCGTGAATCTCACTGGCACTTTCTCTACTTGCAAACACGTCTTGGCGGCAATGGTGAAGTTCGGCGGAGGGGGCAGCGTCGTCCTCATCGGATCACCCACAGGCCACTACGGCATGGAGCTAGGTCATCACGCGTATAGCTCCAGCAAGGGCGGAATTTTCGGCCTCGGCCGGGTGATGGCGAATCAGTATGCCGCGAGTGACATTCGGGTGAACATCGTCTGGCCAGGTCTTATCGAGACGCCGATCAATGATTTTGTCATGAGGGATGCAGAGATGCTCACGCGCGAAGTCGCTGCAATTCCTCAGCGACGGATCGGGCAACCTCGAGAGATTGCCTCCATGGTGCAGTTCTTGCTGAGTGACGACGCGAGTTACTGCACTGGGGGCGTTTTCGTTGTAGATGGCGGACTTACCGCAGTATGACCTTAGCGGCCGAGGGGCGGGTTGAGACTGAGGCGGTGCGGATATTCACAGCGGACCTCAGCGTTGTGGCTCACCCCGTCCATGGGTTCGTCATTACCGAATTCGCGCCTACAGCTGCAGGACGGAATCTACTTTGGGAACGTCCGAGAGCTCCACTCCACGATCTCGCCACTGAAATCAGTGCGGGGCCATCGGACCAGGCTTTCAACGATGAAGTGTTCGCTGGCAGCTGGTTTACTATGTTTCCAGTCGCGGGTATTCCCGGCCCAGCAGACTCCGGTCTCGCAATGCATGGCGAGCTCCCTCAGATGCGATGGAGAGTCGAAGAAAAGTCTGCGAACTCAGTTCGCTGCTCCGCGAGAACTGTCGATCCATGGGGCAAGTCTCACCGTGCGTACGCGCGCCAAAAATGATTCCACGGTTGGCATAGCGGCTACGTTCGGGGAGCACCCTTGCCTCGATAGGGCCGCCTTCCGCGGAGGCCAAATTGGCATGGAATTGAGTTCAGCCGCTCAACAAACGACCTTCGCCCAGCACGCCTCGCTCTACGGCTCAGGATGCAGGCCGCCGCTGACCACTTCGGCGTCGCTCTCACAACCATTTCCCGCACCGAACGTGGGATAAACGCCAACCACAAATTCGCCCAGCAATACCGGGCCTGGCTAGATCAACAAACCCAACAAAACGCCGCTTGACATCAATAGGAGCATCCAAACCCTCAGCATTCCCGTTCGCCGTGCCGGTGCAACCGGGTCAGAGAGTCTTCCATGATCGCCGAAAAGTACTTCCTGCACGGTTCCCCGACCGGCGTCCACACCTCGATCAGGACCTTCAACGCGCCATAGGAATACTTCCTGCCCCGCGCCTTCCGAGGCTGCTGTGACGCCGCACCGCGCCGGACGGACGCGTTCCTGATCACCCGACGCACATTGTCCTGGACCAGCCGGTCGCCTGACATAGCCCGCCCAGCAGCACTCATCTCTGCTTCTTCGACGCGCGCTGATACTCCCGCGCGTACTTCTTCGTAATCTCACGCCTGGCGGTCATTGGTAGCTCCGAACTCACACACCACAGCACACCGCATTACGCGGGCACTTCCTATTTGAGGCACGCGCCCACGTTCGCGGGCACATTACGTGAGTCTCGTCGGGGTCTTGATTACAATTCGGTCTTGCTATACGGTCTAGAACATCAGACGTCTGATCTTAACTCATTGAGGAGTCATCATGAAGCGCAGGAAACTCTTGAGAACCGCCGTTATCGTGTCTCTAGCCGCGGTTGCTCTCAGCGGGTGCGGAGCCACCGGCCAGGGAGGTGGCATGGATTCAGGGAGCAATGGCGAGACCCTGACGATTTGGAGCTATCAGACTCCCACGTTCGACCCCATTTGGGAGGAGTACGAGGCGATGTTTAGCAAGAGCCATCCGGGCGTGAAGTTCGAATACCTCACCGTGGATTACAACCAATTGAGAAACAAGGTACTCACGGGTGCGGTCAGCAAGGATGGCCCCGATGTCCTCGTCTTCGATCCTGCAGATACTCCGGTTCTCGCCAAAGCTGGTCTGATTAAGGACATTGATGCTGAGTGGCAGGATTTCGAGGACAAGGGAGAGTTCCCAGAGGCCGTGCAGTGGAAGCATGATGGCCAGATTTACGCCGTTCAGGGTTACGTCAACACGACCGCTCTTTACTACAATAAGGACATTCTCAGCGCCGCTGGAGTCACCCCGCCCACTACTATCGAGGAGTTCGATGCTGCATTGGGCAAGGTCCACGCCTCAGGGAGCGGCGGCTTCGCTTTGTGCGGCGCTCCTAGTACTGAGTGCGAAACCCAGGCCCTGTCATGGATCCTGGGGCAGGGCGGTAACTACGACAACCTTGATGCGCCAGGCGTGAAGAAGGTCTTCGACACTTTTTCGGGTTGGAGCAACAAGGGCTATGTTCCGAAAGACGCGGTCACGTGGACGCAGGCTGATGCCTGGGATTCCTTCTCAACAGGAAAATATGCCTTCGCGCAGGCCGGAAACTGGAACCTTGGAAGTGCGGAAGCCCTTCCTTTCAATTGGGGTGTCGTGGCGCTGCCAGGCGCTCGCGTTGCGCCGGGCGGTGAGGGCGAGGCGGTTGGAAGTTTCAGCAAGAACAGTGCCCTAGCTTTCGATTATTTGAAAGAGACGTTCTGGACCGAGCACGGTCAACTCATTGACTTCAAGGAGCGCGGGACGATTCCGGCCCGAGCCGACGCCGCAGCTAGCCCCGAAATCACGGAGAATTCCAACATCGCGGCATGGACATCTGAGATCAAGGATGCGGGAACCCGCCCAGCAGCCAAGGGCGGGGACATCACCAAGGCGACTACAGTCCTCGGTACGGTTTGGTCCAGCGTCTTATCCGGCCAGTTGGACTCGGAAGGGGCTATTTCTCAGTTGAAACAGGCAACCGAAGGCCTCTTCTAAGAGCCGCTGGCTCCTTTGGGTGGTACTCAGCTCGTCTCGCCGGCGAACGCTGGATCGACCAGGATAACCGCCCAAAGGAGTCGGCGCTGCTTCCTGGAAGTTAGTCAGCCCGGCCTGCTCACGTAACTGAAGGAGTAACAGTGGCAAGACCATCTGTGGTGACCTCATCACCAGCAACGAGCGACTTCGTCCCGGAGAGGGGCGGCCCGCTCCGCTTGACCAAGCGACGTCGAGGGCGCCCGCCTCTGGTGCGAAATTGGGCGCTTCTTCTCCCTGCACTCCTCTTTCTTGGTGTATTTAGCATCTATCCGATGGTAGAACTCGTGCGGATGAGTGTTAGCGAAGTCAATGTAGGAAATCTTCTCGACCGGGTCTGGCCTTTCACCGGTACGGAAAACTACAGCGCAATTTTCGAAGATGCCGCGTTCGGAATTTCGGTTCGCAACACCGTCATTTTGGTAGTCGTGACCGTCGTCGTCAGTATCGGCGGGGGACTCCTTGCCGCGCTCTTCCTACAGCGGGAGACACGGTTCAACGCCGGAGTGCACGGAATCATGATTTTCATGTGGGCACTTCCGCCGCTTGTCACCGGTTCGATCTGGAAGTTCTTGCTCTCCACCTCAGGTCCCGTTTCAGGCACGATCCAAGGCGTCACAGGCGCTCCGCCATACCTGCTGGCTGACCCGAACCTGGCTATCTGGTCCGTGACCGCAGTAGTCTGCTGGGCTTCTGTCGCTTTCGCCTCACTCCTGATGCGTGCGGGTCTGGCTCAACTCGACCCACATCAGACCGAAGCCGCAATGATCGACGGGGCGAATCGTCTCCAACTCTTCCGCTTTTTGATTCTTCCCGCGCTCCGGCCCGTCATACTCGTTCAAGCATTGCTCGTCGTTTTGTACTCCTTCAAGACATTCGACTTTCCGTTCGTTTTGACGAACGGTGGCCCAGGGACCGCGAGCACGACCCTTCCATACCTTGCTTACACGCAGTCATTCGGCAGCCTGGAATTTGGGGCGGGCTCGGCCACCGCGGTGGCATCGATGCTCGTCGTGATCGCCATCGCGGCCGGATACCTGTTCCTCTCACGTGACGAGGCCTCTCAGTGATTCCCCTCCTCCCAAAATGGCTCGCGCGCGCTGGTGTGATCGTGCTGCTCTTGATTTTCGCTCTACCGCTCGTCTGGCTGATCTTGACTTCGCTGAAGACCGGTCAACAGCTGGCCAATGATCCTGGTGGTCTAATATTCACGCCGACGCTAGATTCATACCGCCAGGCCCTGACCCCTGAGTTATGGCAGTCGATGGCGGTGAGTCTCGGCGTGGCCCTGCCAACGGCGATTCTCACGCTTGGACTGGGCATCCCGGCCGCTTTCGCTCTGAGCCGAGCGCCGCGCAAGGTCGCCAACACTGTGCTGGCGATCGTGCTGGTCCTGCAGATGGTTCCGTCGGCGGTGTCGCTGATACCGCTGTATCGGGTGCTCGGACTTTTCGAGTTGATTAACACCGTTCCGGGTCTGATCATCGCCAATGTCGCACAGTTTCTACCTTTCGCAATCATTCTGCTTCGTCCGTTTTGCTATGGGATTCCGAACGACGTCGTCGCTGCTGCCGCAATCGATGGAGCGGGAACCTTAACAATTCTGACGAGGGTGATATTACCGCTGTTGCGCAATGGGGCTCTAACCGTAGGAGCATTGACATTCATCTTCACGTGGGGTGAATTCTTGTATGCCATAACTTTCATTAACGATTCCGCATTACAGCCCCTAAGCGCCATCCTGGCCAAGCAAATAACTGTCTATGGGGTGAACTGGCCAGCGCTCATGGCGATTTCAACGGTTGCTGCTCTTCCGTTGCTAATTATTTATCTACTAGTGCAGCGGCAGCTCCGAGCAGGGCTCACCATGGGAATCGGAAAGTGACGGCATCTTTCGCGACCGCCTTTCCCTCGGCCCACATCAAACGAGAAAGACAGAAATTGCTCAAGATCACATCGCTGCTCAACGGCTGGGAACTTCGAACCGGAAGCTTCTTGGGATTTCTTGAGCTCTCTGAAGGCCGGCTCCGTTTGCATGCACTCGGCACAAGTTCGCCGCCGACGCTCGATTCGGCCAGCGGACCATTTCCCCCGTCGCTCTGGTTCGACCAATCGATCCTCCTTGTCGGCGTAGGACCGTCTCGTCAGCCCATTAGGTGGCAGGTGGTGGGTGAAGCACGCACTTCGGATCGGCTAACCATCAGACTGGCGGCGGATGATTCCTCCATGCTTGGCTGCATCATCCTCAGTTCGCTGCAAGCGGGGGCCATAACGATTCACGGGTCAGTTACGGCTAGACAGCCAGATATTCTCATCACCGACGCAGTGTCAGTCGCTGTCAGTGTCCCAGAGGTGAGCGAGCAGTTGTATCTATACGGAAGTTGGGGATCAGAGTGTCAACAGCGCAGGGTATCGGTCGACACGGACCTCCTCTTAGAAAGCAGATCAGGCAAGACCGGCTTTGAATACCAACCCTATCTAGCTCTGCTCAGTGACCGGTGGACTTCGTTGGTTCAGCTCGACTGCCCCGGTAACTGGATCCTCCGATCACGACCGATGAGCGATTGCACCACTGTTACCGCCGGGCTTAACCCGTGGGGACTGCGGCATTCGCTCGCCGTCGGAATCCCGCTCAACCTTCCTCCGGTGACCATGGTTCGCGTGGAAGGTGACCTGAACGCGGCTACCCAGTTGCTTCACGACGTGCAGCGTGACGGACGACCGCGTGCGGACCAGCCAGTGCCGGTCCAGTTCAATAGCTGGTATCCGCATCCAGGTGAACCGACTCTCGAAGCAATGCTGGCGCTTGCGCCGCGCGCGGCAGAGTTGGGGTGTGAGACTTTCGTGCTTGACGCCGGGTGGTATACCAACCTTCGCGCAAAGCCCGGCGGGGATTGGGAACAACGCCTCGGGGATTGGGAAACGGCGTCGAGGACATTTCCAACTGGACTTTCTGCTTTGAGTGGAGCTGTGTCCCGTCTGGGTATGGATTTCGGAATCTGGTTCGAACCGGAGGCGGTCAGTTCGACGGCCGAGATAGTTTCGCTGGGTCTTCCATGGTTACATTCGATCCCGGGTGCGAAGGATCGGGATCGAGGGATTCTTCACCTTGGCGTAGCTGCGGCCCGAGAGTCGATCCGGGACAAGATCATCGCCGTCCTGGCTGATACAGGAGCTCGTTGGCTCAAGTGGGACTTCAACGTCGATCTTTTTCAAGGCGGATGGCCTGGCGGGGCCGACGGCGCAGCGGACCCGTTGATCGCCCACTACCAGGGTGTTCTAATCCTTCAACAAGAACTTCTGCAAGCTTTCCCCGATCTCCATATTGAGATGTGTGCGGGTGGCGGTGGCAGGGCCGAGCCAGGGCTCAACAGGCTAGCCTCCACCAGCTGGATGAGCGACCAGACACAGGCGATTGCGAACCTCGCTATTCACCTCGGTTCACAACTCGTGCGGCCCGCCGAACTGTGTAATGACTGGCTTATCGAGTGGCCGCCGCACGACACCGGCGCGGGGCTCACCGCAGCGGATACGCGCGGAGACCTGCAATTCCGCACGCACGTCGCCATGATGGGGGCATTCGGAATAAGCGCCCCGTTGGATAGGTGGAGCGTCCAAGACGTAGCAGAGGTGTCGGGATGGGTAGCGTGGTACAAGAATCACCAGCAGCAACTGCTGCCTCGCTCGAACCAGTACCTACTGGGCTCGCCCCCGTCGATCGACGGTGACACCGACTGGAACGGTGTGTGGTATGCCGCACAGAATGGCACAAGCGGCACGGCGCTGTTGTTCCGCCTTAACGGACGGGAGGAGTTTCTCGCCCGGATGCCGGGTCTAGATTCACAACTGAAATACACCGTGCACGGGATCCCTGGGCAGCCCACTCTCGGAATGTCTGGTGACGATTTGGAAGACGGCGTGGCCATTCGACTCGATAGTCCGTTCTCGTCTGCCGCCATCACGGTTGTGCAAGAGGAGCAAAATGCCTAGCAAGGATGGCGCCGTTGCACGGCCGAACTCCTTACCTGGCGCTCGCGTTAAACCGAGAACGTCTGCCCGCCGACGTACTCTGAGTCTCGCGGATTCCCTGGCTCAGCAGCTGGTCGCCGACATCGCGGCGGGCCGCTACCAGGTAGAGGAACCATTGCCTCCGGAAAGTGACCTCGCCGAAGCAGCTGACGTGAGTAGGCTCACGGTGCGCGAAGCAGTCAAGACACTTCAAGAGCGCGGAGTTTTGACCGTCAGGCGGGGCATCGGTACATTTGTGAACCGCCCGGAAGAATGGTCTCCGCTACATTCGAGCGTGCTCGCCGCTCGGGCGCTTCTGATGGGCGACCACAGTCATTCCAGAATCAATGCCGACTTGCTTGAGGCGCGAAGCTTTTTCGAAGTAGGTGTGGCGGGAGCAGCTGCGGAGCGGCGGAATGAAGAAGACCTAGCAGCCATGAAAGCTGCGCTTGAAGAGATGCGTGATCAGTTCGACGACGTCGATGCTTTCGTTGATGCTGACGTCGATTTCCACGACGCCCTCATGCAGGCCGTGGGAAACAACGTTCTTGCTGCCATGTACCACCCCGTACATGAGCTCTTCTACAAGACTCGGCTCGAAACAGCGAAATCTAGCGTAAATCGTACGCGCGCAATCCGGAGCCATGAGCAGATCCTGAGTGCAGTGCAAGCGGGAGACAGAGTCGGCGCCCAGACGGCCATGGGTCTCCACCTCGATGAGGCGAAATCTATGTTTTGAGTCCGTGTGTAACGACAACCATGACGCGAGACTACCAACTATGAAGAACCAGAGAGATGGGAAACCATGAAGATTACGTCTGTAACGGCGTTAGTGGTAAATGCACGGCTGCGCAACTGGCTATTCGTAAAGGTAACAACAGACGTTGATGGACTTATCGGCTGGGGTGAGGCAACTCTGGAGTGGAAGACCCGTGCAGTTGCCGGAGCGATCGATGATCTTGCTCCCCTGCTCATCGGGGAAAACCCTTTTCGAATCGAACACCTGTGGCAGGGGCAACACCGGTGGCAGTTCTTTCAAGGGGGCGTCGTCACCATGAGTGCCATCTCAGGCATTGATCAAGCGCTATGGGATATCAAGGCTAAGTCCTTGGGGGTGCCCGTTTATGAGTTGATCGGGGGAGCTACCCGTGATCGTGTACGTATGTATGATCACCTCGGCGGGGGAGACTCGGAGGCTGTTTACGGTAATGCTTCGATCGACGGATTTGTTGAAGCTGCCGGTGAGAGCGTGCGGCAGGGATATTCAGCGTTGAAAATACTCGCCGTACCGGTTGCTGGCCACTTCATCGGACATCAAGAGGTGAAGGTCGCGACAGACCTGATGCGAGCCGTTCGCGCAACAGTTGGCGACGAGGTGGAGATTATGGTCGACCTTCACGGTCGGGCTACGGCTGCTATGGCAATCCAGTATGGACTCGCTCTTGCCCCCTTCCGCCCCTGGTTCCTCGAGGAGCCGTGTCAGCCTGGAAATCCTGCAGAGATGGCAGAAGTGGCGAGAGCCCTTCCCATCCCAATCGCAGCAGGCGAGCGATTGTTCGACATTCGCGAGTTTCGCGATCACTTGGCGATGCGTGCCATGTCAGTGCTGCAGCCTGACGTCTGCCACGTAGGAGGGATCACCGCGATGAAGAAGATTGCTGCGTTTGCCGAGAGTCATCAAGTGCCGATAGCGCCTCATAATCCGCTCGGCCCAATTGCGACTGTTGTCAATCAGCATCTCGGTTTCAGCACGCCGAACTTCCTCATCCAAGAAGTAATGCGTGCCGACGTTCCGTGGCGCGATGACGTCGTAAGTGGCCAGCTCCCTATTGTTGACGGTTATGTATCGTTGCCCACCGAACCCGGCTTTGGCGTCGAAGTCAACGAAGCAGAAGCGAAGAAACATCCATATGTTCCCGAACCTCAACTCAGGCAAGCACTTGCCGATGGTTCGGTAGCAGATTGGTGATGCAGCCAGCGTTTGTCTGCAACTCAAGTGGACCCTCGATCAAAGGAACTAGAATGCCCATGCCCGAGACCGACCGCCTTAATTTCAGCGGACGCCTGATCCTAATATCTGGTGGTGCAGGCGCATTAGGGCGCGCGATATCGACTGCCCTTCATTCGCACGGGGCGGATGTTGTCACGAATGACGTGGTCGACCGTAGCGCTGTTGTCGGCCTCGATCCCGCGGCGATGTACGTAAAGGCGGACGTCGCCGACTCGACGCAGGTTGCGAACATGATTGACGAGATCCTGGACACGAAGGGCCGCTTACCAGACGTGGTTTGTTGTCATGCGGGTTTAGTCGACTCCTTCCCCATACAGGACTATCCAATTGAGGAATTCGACCGGTTGATGAGGCTCAATGTGCGTGGTGCGTTCGTTTTGGCGCAGGCCATTTCTCAACGGTGGCTGGAAGCGAGGGTCCCGGGGCATCTCATCTTCACCACATCCTGGGTGCAGGACATTCCATGGCCAGAGATCGGTCCCTATAACTCGAGTAAGGCGGCTGTGCGTCAGCTTGCGCACAGCTTTGCACGGGAGCTTGCCCCCCACGGCATACGCGCCAACACAATAGCGCCCGGCATGGTGAATTCGGGAATGACGAAGCACTTGTGGGACACCGACGAGAGCTACCGTGCGCGTGCCGCGAATGCGATTCCGCTGGGTTACCTTCAGGCGCCCGAGTCGGTAGCTGATGCGTTTCTCTTTTTGGTCAGCTCAATGGCTGACTACATGACCGGTAGTGATTTGCTCGTGGATGGTGGCGCCAGCCTGTATCCACTTAATTAGCACGGGCGAGCGGTCGCACGCTGTCACCGCGAGATCGCCGAAGTGTCATGCTGACGCAGGGATTGGCCTGTTGTGCCACTTGGTTGGTCACGTCGCCCAGCCGGTGCCGTCGACATCGACGCCGTCGAACCGCCTCACGAAGAAGTGATCCGCGATCATGACCGATAGGTCCTGGCTAAGGGAGCGCCTCGGACGCACCTGAATAGCATAAGCGCTAGCGCAAAAGTGGAAAATCCGAAGGGGCGTGGAGGAAAATTCATTCTGGACGAACGCACGTACCCTGTGTTTCCGGACCAATTTGAGTTCTTAGAACAGCCCACAGATACGACGAACGGACCGTTCGAATGAACGGTCCCTTCGTCGTATCTCGAGTGCTTATAAGCGGGGTCCGTGCCGCGCCGGTTCCGGCGTATCACTGCCGCAGCCATGGTCTGCGCAGTGCCTGTCCCACTTGAACTGCTCGAACGGGCACAGGGTGGAAGATGTTACCCGGGCGAATTCCGGGAGAGGTCAGCCCAATCACCGTCCGAGCAACGGTTCTACATTCTCGTCTGAGACGTCCTCACCGAGGAGCCCTCGCGGAAAAGGTTCACCCGACTGATCGAGATAGCCTGTCAACCGTTGTGATCGCGCACGACTTCTCTGCGTAGCCACGACGTCCGCTTGATCGCGGCTAGTTCGGACAGCAGCACGACTCCACCGGCGCTGACGGCACCGAGAAGCGTTGTAGATTGTTTCTCAAACGGGGAGGTGGCGTCGGATGGCTGATCATGCACCAGGGTGGTCGAACTCGCGGCCGCAGGAACAGGCAGCATTTCACATCGTCGAGAAGCATCTTGGTGTGACGGTCGTTGAATGGGATTTACCGGGTCGATCTGCCGCGCTTGACGCTGCATCGCGCGGGCTACATGTCGGCTTGGTGGAGGCTCGGGACTGGGCTTCCGGAACATCCAGTCGCTCGAGCAAGCTGATTCACGGCGGGCTCAGATACCTGGAGATGCTGGATTTCCGTTTAGTTTTCGAAGCCCTCCGAGAACGAGGTTTGCTGATGAAGACGATCGCGCCACACCTCGTGCGACCGGTGCAATTCCTCTATCGGCTCCGTCGCCGAGTTTGGGAACGGCTATATGTCGGAGCCGGAATCCTCCTCTATGATCTCCTGGCTGTCCTCGGGGGAAACTTGAACGGTTTGCGACTGCATCGCCATCTTTCTCGAGGTGGTGCCGCGGCTTTGCCTTGACGGATAAGAATCTGACCGTGGTGCAAGATCTTGGCGACATTTTCACGGATCCAGCCCTCCGGATGAACGAGGGAGGTTGCGATCCACAGGGTCGTTTCTACTGCGGAAGTGTGGGGTACGCTTGCCAAGCCGAGGCGGGGACGCTCTACCAGTTATCTGCGGATGGGACTGTGCGAGCGATGCTCAACGGCATCACGACTTCCAACGGCCTTCAATGGGCCAGCACGAGCGACACTGTCTACTACATCGATTCAGCAACCGGCCGCATCGATAGCTTCGATTTCGATGCCGCAGATGGAGCGTTCAGCAATCGGAGTCCGTTTGTCACGATCGACCCGGATCTCGGGAAGTCTGATGGAATGACAATCGATGCGCAGGGGGGTTTGTGGGTTGCACTCTGGGGCGGCGGGGCGGTGCACCGTTATGATACGGACGGCAGGCTGACCGAACGGATCGAGGTTGGCGCATAGAACGTCACTGCTTGCGCTTTCGGCGGGTCGGACCTTCAGACCCTGTACATCACGACGTCCCGGCTCGGGATTTCAGCAGAACAGGAGCCCGCGGCCGGCGCACTGTTCGCCGCGCGCACCGCGGTCCCGGGAGTCATACTCCCGTCGTTCGCGGGCTGAGGGTGTGTACGTCGCGCTGAGCGTGCTCTATTGTAAGCATTATGCAGAAGATACTCGACCGCTGTGGAGGGAATTGCGACCCGTCAGGCCCTCGCGCCAGGAAGCTGAAGAACGATGTCTGAAATGAATTACAATCCCATTCCTCCGCTCGTCGGGTCAGGGGGTCTTGTCGACCAGATTCGTGACTCCCTTTTCATCGCGATTATCTCGGGCTCCCTGGAACCAGGGGCTCGTCTGCGGGAGATCCCGCTTTCCAAGTACCTGGGCGTGTCGACGACGCCTGTACGAGAAGCTCTCCGGCGGCTCGACGCCGAGGGCTTGGTCGAGGTGAGCCCCAGGCGGGGCGCCATTGTGACTGCGCTCGACGCGCACCAGGTGGCCGACCTCTATCAACTCCGAATCGTTCTGGAGACGGCGGCAGGGAGGATGGCCGCGCTGTCGGGCCGGCCGATGGATTCTGTTGAGGGTTTGATCAAGCAGTCAGGTCGATACCTCGACGAAGAGCCCCAGGTCACGTTCCACCGTCTCGATGTTGATCTTCATCGTGCAATCGCAGAGCTGTCCGGCAACAAGGAATTGGCCCGAACGGTTGAACATGTGCATCGACAAATCCAGGCCGTGCGGATTAGGTGCCATGTTCCCGGGCGCTTGCGCGTTGCCCACAGCCAGCACGAGGAAATCGCGTCGGCAATCCGGGCGGGAGATCCGGAGGCGGCGGAGGCTGCCCTCATCCGTCACATCGGATCGGCCCGCGATAATGTGCTTGATTCCCTGCGCGCGACTGCTTTGCTCGTCTGATTTCTGAACGACCGCCACTATTCTTGCGCTGACGACACTTTATGCATAATGTATAAGAAGAGACGCGCACGTGCTCGTCTCCACATCGCATAAGCAACGGCTGGGGACGAGAACAGGGATGGACGGCTCACGGATACTGCTGACGGGGGCGTCCGGCCGTCTCGGTGCCTACCTGAGACACGAATTGGAGCCCGATCACTGCCTGCGACTAACAGACCGGGCCCCCTTGAGAGCGCCTGTCTCGGGGGAATTCCTGCAAGGAGACCTCACGGATCCGGCCTTCGCCGAGGAAGTCACCGAGGGCGTGGGGGCAATCATTCATTTGGCCGGTGATCCGCGCGCGGAGGCTCAATGGGACACCCTGCTGGATGCCAACATCCGAGCGACCGCGAATCTGTTCGAGTCCGCGCAGCACCATGGAGTGCGGAAGATTATCTATGCCAGTTCCGTGCATGCTGCTGGGGCGTATAACGATCCTGAGGATTGGCCAGTGCAGGCATCCTGGCCCGCTCGCCCGTGCTGTCGGTACGGCGCGAGCAAGGTAGCCGGTGAAGTGCTGGCGCGGCTCTACGCTGACCAAGTTCACGATTCGTCGGTGATATGCCTTCGGCTGGCGTTGGTGGGGGAGGCACCTCGATGGAGCGGGGAGGCCGGTGCCTGGCTGGACATGACGGACCTCGCCAGGCTCGTACGCCGAGCGCTCGAAGCCGACGTGAGTTTCGGCGTCCTTTTCGGAGTGTCCGCCTCGGATCGGCCTCGTTATGACAGCGGAGAACTTGAACGCGAAATCGGTTATGTTCCGGCAATCACCGCCCCGGACGCCGGGTCGCTGACGTCATCTCCTCCGCACTACGCCTCCGGCTGCCAGCTGTGGCGCCTGCGAACGAATGATCTTGACAGTCCAACCACGAAAAACGGTTCAAAGGAGAAGCAATGAGCACGAGCAACATCAACTTGTCGGGAGTTATCCCGATTGTTCCGACCCCATTCGACGTAGATGGTGATATCGACCTGGGCAGCTTCCGGAACGTTCTCGACTATTTGGTGCAGAGCGGCGTCCATGGAGTTGCCGTGCTCGGAATGGCCAGCGAGGGATTCGCGGTAACGGACCGAGAACGGGACCTCCTCGTCAGAACGGCTGCTGAACAGGTAAATGGAGCAGTCCCACTCGTTGTCGGGTGCAGCCACAGCAGCGCCCACGCCGTTGCGGAGCTTGCCGTCGCATCGAGTGACGCCGGTGCTGACGCGCTAATGGTCATGCCTCCGGCGCTGGGAAGCCCGATACCGGCCGCGGTTGTGGAGTATTTCGCTGCGGTCGATGCGGCAGTAGACATCCCCATCATGGTGCAGGACAACCCGGCCTGGACTGGGATGCGCATCCAGGCGAGTGTCTACGAGAAGATAGCCGACCTCGCACACGTTTCCTACGTCAAGGTGGAAACCCCGCATCCTCCCACGACGATGCGTCTTATTTCGGATGTTGTCGGCGACAGCCTCATCCTTTTTGGCGGCCTGGCGGGTAACTGGCTGCCCGAAGAGCTGCGCTCTGGGATTGCCGGCACGATGCCGGCGTCGATCATGCCGCAGGTCTACGTGGGTGTCTGGGAGCTCTGGGCTTCCGGACGACACGATGAGGCGCTCGCGCTCTTTCATCGCTTCCACCCGGTGATTCGCGTCAGCGGGCAGCCCAGTATCGGCATCGCCATGGCAAAGCAATTGCTGGTCTCCGCCGGAGCGATCAAGGCGCCATTTGTGCGATCGCCTCTCAGGCAATTGAGCGACCAGGATCGAAATGATCTGGAGGCGGTGGCGGCAGAACTCGACCTCATCGACGTCATGCGCGGCACGCGTACGGTGAGCAACGCCGCCTGATCACCGTGGATCTCGCGATAATCGTCGTCCTGACGCTCGGAATAGGCATTAGCCTGGGGATGAGCGGTTACGGGGGATTCTTGATCCCGGCCATGCTCGTCGGGTTCATGGGCATGGGCGCTCGCGACTCCGTCGCCAATTCTCTGTGGAGTTTCGTCCTCCCAGGGGTTCTGGGTGCGATCCTTTACAGTAGGAAAGATCGATTCCGCGGGTGGTCTCTCCCGGTTCTGTTGTGCGTCGGGACAGTTCCGGGAACGCTGCTTGGGCGTGTGCTGAGCGTGTCGCTATCCGAGACCCTGCTTCAGATAATCCTGGGCAGTGTAGTGCTAGCTGCGGGCCTTTCCCTCTTCCGGCGGCGACGAATCCATGCCGCCGCGACTCCTTCGCGCGATGCGAACGCACTTCTCACTTGGCGGTCACTCGTTGTGGTGGGCGCGGGGGCGTTCGGCGGCTTGGCCGCCGTCCTGACGGGCGTGGGAGGACCCCTCATAACGGTGCCCATTCTGTTGGTCCTGGGCATTGAGATGAACAAAGTTGTCGGTGCGGCGTTGATCAATTCAGTTGTCGTTTCCCTCCTGGGTGCCGCTAGCCTCTCCAACATCGCCACGGTGAATCCTGGGATCGTCGTCGCGATCACGATTCCGCAACTTGTTGGCGTACCAATCGGAGTGTGGCTGCAACATCGCATGACCTCCGTGCGAACGGTGCCGATTATCGCGGCGCTCTCCACGGTCACCGGTATCGTCCTGATCTGGCGCACATTCGCGACGATCGGCTGACGAGATCAACTTTTACGCATCGAGCTCAAGGGAGAGCCTGTGAAAATGGCACGCTGGCATGGTGAAGACGCATACGTCGCCTCAGGCGGCGGCTTGAGCGCGATCGTGGTGCCTGAACGCGGCGGCAAGATCGTTTCGTTGAGCGACGAATCCGGCTATGAGTGGCTGGTCGGACCACCTGACCCACTACCTCCTCCAGCCTCCCCCGGCGACGTATTTCGGCGTGCGGAGATGTGTGGCTGGGATGAATGCCTCCCCACCATCAACGCTTGTGCGCTCGACGACGCGACCCTCTACGGTGACCATGGAAATGCGTGGAGTCTCCCCTGGCGGGTAATCGGCGACGCCATGCACGTGTACATGGAGGAACTAGGTCTTAGCCTCACCCGGTCGATTTCAGCGACACCGGCCGGGCTACGGCTGACATACGATCTTTCGGCGGAACGAGTCCTTCCTATTCTGTGGGCTGCGCACCCCCAGGTGCGGGCACCTCGAGGATCAAGGATTGAGTTGCCCCCCGCCGTACGCGAGGTCATTGACGTCATGGACGAGCCCGCCAGGCGTGCGAAGTGGGACGCAACTCTGGCGTCCGTGGATTCGGTGCCGGAAGGTGGTTGTCGCAAGGTATACGTGTCCAGCAGTACTCGTTCCGGTGCTGCATCCCTCGTCACGCCGTCCTCGGGTACGTTGACCTTTCGTTGGGATCCCGAGTCGCTGCCCTATCTGGGATTGTGGTTCGACAAGAGGGTACGAGATGCAGAGGCACGAATCGCCATCGAGCCGACAAACGGCTACTACGACGATGCCGCTCGCGCAGCGAAAGCAGGCACTGTGGCGATTGTGAGTCCGGATGCGCCGCTACATTGGTGGCTCGAAGTGGCCCACGTGTATTGAACTCATTGTGTATATCAACTCGCAAATCAAAAAGAGAAACGAGATAACAAATGTCTGAAGATTCACTATTGTGGCTCGAAGCCGGGCGCGGCAAGGTCGGAGTCAACCTCGAGACCGGAGTTGTCGAGGCGATGCGCACAAGCGGGCCAGATATCGACTTCATCGCTGGACCGAGCACGACATCGGGTCTTCTGAGGATGGCACACCCGCTGGAAGACAATCCCTCCCACTATCTCGAGCTGGGTACGCACGGTCGTCCTCAAGCCGAACAGAGGGACGACGGGCTTACGCTGGTTTTCGACGGGCTCACCTCTGATTTTGCGCACCTTGACGTCCGTGTTCAGATTGATATGACCTCAACCCCTGATGGCCTCGTGATTCGTGCCCGGGTAGAGAACAAGAGCGATCAGGACATTCCGCAGATCGCATTTCCGCAGCTTCTCGGGCTGGAAACCATCGGTAGCGCCGCGGACTGCCGACTGCAACTCGGCCGCCGGCAGGTCAAGCCCTTCGAGGAGCTGACCGCGCGCCCGGATGACGTCACCTTCCTCGATCTTCACCTGCAGGAGTACATCCGGTACGGTGCCGACGAGTTCAACATGAAGTGGTTCGACTACGGCAGCACAGAGTGTGGCCTCACGGTGTATAGCCGGAACTCGAAATATACCGTGCAGGGTCTGGCACTCGACCGAGCGAGCGTCGACACCGATGAACTCGACCTGCGCTGGGTTCACCATCCCTACGTCGCACCTGGGGAGACATGGGACAGCGGCGAGTACGTATTCCTCCTGCATTCCGGCGACTGGTTTTCCGGTGCCCGCGCCTATCAGGGGTTTGCGCGCACACAATATCCGTACCGGGGGCCGAAGCACATTCGGGAAGCCCTCGGAGTGCGCTCGGTCTGGCCGGCTGTCCGGAGCTCGTCGCCGACCTTTGCTCTCACGGAACTGCCCAAGTACGCGCAGGAGATCGCTGATCCTGACCTCGGAATTGCGGAGATGGTGATGTGGCACTGGTGGTTGAAGAATGGCTACCCGATCATCGTGGATAAACGACTGGGCACCGAGGAAGAGCTCTCTGCCGCCCTGGCCGAGTGCCGCGAACTGGGAGTTCCCATATCGCTGTTTGTGAGTCACCACATCCTGAGAACTACCGATGAAACTGACCCGGAGTGGGTCCACCGCAATGCTGCCGGGCAGGAGGTGACCTGGAACTGGACCTATGGCCCGGGCTTCCTTCCACGATTCGGAGTCCATTTCATCGGGAGCCACTCCATGGTGCGTGGTTCCGCGCTCTCGCCCGGTTGGCGCGAAACCGGATTGGAGGAGTACCGGAAAATCATTCAGGATTACGGCGCCGACTCAATCTGCTTCGACGTCTACTATGCCTGGGACGAGCCGAACTACAGTGCGGGGATCGATGGACGGCGGGATGAAGAGGGGGAGAAGCTCCTCGAGTTCGGTCGGGCGGCGCGAGAGATCATCCATGCCGCTAACCCGAATGGCACGTTCTCCGGCGAATACATCAGCGATGTCAGTGTCCCGGTCGCTGATTACAGCTGGGATTGGCGAAGCGGGCACGATATGCCGGCCTCTGCCGCATTCCGGTATGTCTTCCCCGAGTTCCGTTTGAATGCCAATGTTTCGCATCACCCGCGTGGTGCATTGCTCGGTTTCATGGAGGGGGCGTTGCTGAACCTCATGCCTGGCGACATGCGCACTCGTCCGCTGGCGGATTTCCCGGAGCTCATGGCCACTATCCGCAAGCTCGCAGGTCTGCGACGTAAGTTCCTGCGCTACTTCACCGAAGGGCAGTTCAGGTATGTCGAGGGTCTGAGAATCGACGGATGCGACGCCCGCGTGTACACGCATGGCGAGGACATCTTGATCATCGCCGCGAACCCTCACGATACTCCGAACTCGGCTCGCATCAGCGTCGATCCGTCAGCGTGGGGTGTGAGTACTTCGTCGTGGAGTGCGACGACGTACACCATGGAAGCCGAGTTGGAGTCCCCCAGTGTGCCTGCCACGATCGACACCGCGTGGGATCTGACCCTAGGGCCGGATGACCTGCGCATCATCGAATTGCTGGCGAAGTGATGTTCAAGCTTGGCGCGAGTACGGTTACCAGTCGTGACGTGAGTCGCGGTCTGAATGAACGGGTTGCCGCCGCCGGTTATGCGGCTATGGCGTATTGGCTATACCGGTGGGACTGGGGCGAGTCCATAGCTATGGATGGATTGTGGTCGGCTGGATCCGTGCTCGCAGACTCTGCATTCTCGGATTTTGCGGTCCGTGAGACCCGGCGCTGGCTGGAGAGCGAACCTGGGGGACTGGACCCTATGGGACCTGCCACGGTGGCACTAGACCTTCTCGATGCCGGGAGTATGCCTGATGCGGATGCTGCGCTCGAGAAACTTGAGGAGCTGGCGAACCGGGTTCTCGATTCGGGTGAGGTGACGGGCGGCATCAGCCCTCATGGGGTCGACAGTGTCGTGTTCGTCGACGCCCTCTACGGCTATCCGTCGTCTATCGTGCGCTTGGGTCTGATGACCGGTTCAGATCGCACAGTGGACCGAATCTGCGCCCTGACCGCGCGGCACTGCGAACTCGTCCAAAGTCGGGCCAGCGGGCTATTTTCGCACTTCTCCCCGGTGCGGCCGGACGCGCAGCCCCTGACGACGGCGTGGGGGCGCGGGAACGGCTGGGCTCTACTGGGTCTATCAGATCTTCTCGCTGTGTTGCCTTCATCGCACGACCGGTACGCCGAACTCGCCGAGCGCCTGCGCGCCGGCGTGGAGGGGGCGAGATTGCATCAGTGCCCCGACGGCTCGTTTCGGAACATCGTGGACCAGGCGGCCAGCTACCCGGAGTCATCGGCGACGGCGATGATCGAGGCGGCAGTGAGCCAAGGAGTCGCGCTGGGGTTTCTCGACACAAAGCTGTCATCGATGGCCGACAGGGCCTGGGCTGCCATCGAGCATCGAATCGACACGAACGGACATCTGGTTGGCGTTTCTTACCGCCCGGGCGTCAACGAAGATCTCCGGCGCTACGAGCACACGCCGGCCATCGGGTCGTACCCCTGGGGACAGGGCGCCTATCTCAGGGCGGCGTGTGCGCGCTATGTGCGCTCGCTGAATAATCAGGAGACCTCATCGACAGAAGGAGCACGATGATAATCACGTCCATTTCCGCCTATGCGATCAAATCGAAGGTCCGTTATGAACTAGCTGGACAGGTGAAACCCCAGGCGCAATTGCCGGGAAGTGGTTACCTGCGTTTCGATCCGTACCCGCAGCTTTATTCGCAGCAGTCGGAGACCCTGATCATTCGGGTCGAAACAGACGCTGGTATTACCGGGTGGGGCGAAACCCAGGCCCCGATCGCCCCCGAAGTCGCACAGACGATCATCGAGCGGGTGCTGGGGCCGGCGGTCCTTGGGCGTGATCCGTTAGCCACAAATGTGCGATTCATGGAGATGTTCGGGACGATGCGCGTGCGGGGCCAACTCACCGGCTACCAGCTCGATGCCATAGCCGGTATCGATATTGCGCTGTGGGACATCCGCGGTAAGGCCGAAGGTCGAGCCGTTGGCGAGGTGTTAGGCGGTCAGTTTCGTACAGAGCTGCCTTGCTACGTCACCGGGCTCCGAGGAAGCTCCCGTCAGGAGCGGGCAGATGAGGCTCGCCACTGGGCCGAACAGGGCATCGGGGTCAAGCCATGCCTCGGGTTCGGCGTGCGGGAAGACACAGACGAGATCGAGAGCATCCGCAACGCTATCGGCGATTCAAGCACACTGCTCGTCGACGGGGTGTGGAAGTATTCCTTTTCGGAAGCGGTTCGTGTCGGAAGAGCCTTCGAGCAGAACGGTGTGGAGTTCTTCGAGGCGCCAATGCTTCCTGAAGATGTGAACGGCCACGCGCGACTGGCTGAAAAGCTCGACGTGGCCATCGCCATCGGCGAGCCGCTGCGCACCCGTTTTCAGTTCATGCCGTGGTTTGAAGCGGGCAGTATGAGCGTGGCCCAGCCCGACGTTCTGCGCAACGGTATCAGCGAGACCATGAAAGTCGCCCACGTTGCAGAGGGATTCAATATTGAGGTGGCCCCTCATACCGGATGTCTCACGGTCGTCGGCATGGCAGCTACCTGGCAGACATCCTCGGCGATATCGAATTTTCTGGTCCAGGAATTCCAGCCGGTGATGTTCGATACGTTCAATCGATGGCTGGAGGAGCCGCTGGTGGTGCGTGGAGGGAAACTCCAGATACCGGACGGGCCAGGATTGGGAATCAACATCGATATTGAGCGATTCGAGGAAGACGTCGACAGCGTTGTGACGATCGGTGAACCCGCAGGATAGGCCTAAAGCTCATAACGTTTAGGCCGCTGGCCCCGAGGTGCCTCACTGAGAAGTGAGCGCGAGAGTTGATCTGGTGCCTCACGCAAGGTGAGCGCGAGGGCTTGCAGCTATTTCGTTGTTTGGAGTCGACGGATCGACGCTTCCAAGGATGCCATGTTCAGGTGATTTGGCCTGGGTTTAGTTCCGACCGGTTTGTCCGTTACTCAGTGAGTAACGGAAGTGCTTTCACCTCAGCGTAGTAGGCCTGTTCGACCTCGATCGGGGTGCGCATGTCGAGTTCGCCGTGGAGGCGTTGGTTGTTCCACCACCAGACGTATTCGAGGGTCGCGAGCTCGACCTGTTCGACGGTGCGCCACGGGCCTTGTTGACGGATCAATTCGGTTTTGTAGAGCCCGTTTACTGCTTCGGCCATCGCGTTGTCGAACGAATCGCCCACGGTGCCCGTGGATGGTTTCGCGCCGAGTTCAACGATCCGATCGGTGTATACAACGGCGAGATAGTTTGATCCGTGGTCGGAGTGATGGATCAGCTCGTCGAGTTTCCCGTCTGCTGCCCACGCGGCCATGTTTAACGCTTGCAGGGGCAGGATCTCTGAACGCAGCATTGACGCGACATTCCAGCCGACAATTCTCCTGGAGTACACATCGGTGACGAATGCAACGTAAGCGAACCCACTCCACGTCGCGACGTAGGTCACGTCAGACACCCACAGCCGGCACGGGCCTGACGCGATGAACTGTCGGCGCACGAGATCCTTCGGTTTCTCTAACGCAGAGTCTGGCCGCGTGGTGAATACTCCTTTGGCGCGTCTCACCCCGCGCACACCGGCTGCGCGCATGAGTCGCTCGGTCTGATCACGACCGATCATCCACCCTTGCCGGCGCAACAGCGCATGCATCTTCCGTCTCCCATAGACGCCATAGTTCTCCGCGTGTAACCGGGCAACTTCGGGGACGAGGAGATCATCACGCAGCTGCCGCGCTGACGGGACCCGTGTTTTCGCTGCACGGTAGCCGCGGGAGGTGAGAAACCCACGAACTGTCGGGCGCAGCACCCGGCAGATGGCCTCGACCCCGAAACGATCCCTCATCTGGTCGATGAAGCGGATCATCTCGTCGTGGGACGGTCGAGTTCCTTGGCAAAAAACACGCTCGCGGCTTTCAAGATCTCATTCGCCCGCCGCAGCTCAGCATTCTCACGCTTGAGGTTACGGTTCTCCGCCGCAATATCTGTCGTAACGCCGGGCGGCACCCCCGCATCGATCTCGTTTCGGCGTTGCCACACACGCAACGTGTCGGGCGAGACGCCGAGGAGCCCACCGACGTGTTGACAGGCGGCATGCACGCTCGCATGCTCAGGCCTCGCCTCTGCCAGCATCCGAAGAGCGCGCTGGCGAAACTCAGAATCATATTTACTAGCCATCGTCATTCCATCCTTGTCTAAAGGTCGGAACTAAACCCAGGCCAAATCAAAGTGCGAACCGCGAAAGCATGCCTCAGGTCATGCATTCTCGGGTGCACCGTGCTGCTGGCCAACCCCAGCCCGGTGATCAGCTGCCTGAACGTGTGATCCACCGTGCTGGATTTCAGGCAGG
>Ga0307486_1000465_pt1 | contig 36982 bp, 32 predicted proteins | sample CBIW02metaG_FD_203663 | JGI IMG/M metagenome (GOLD analysis project Ga0307486, IMG submission 203663) | Sea-ice brine microbial communities from Beaufort Sea near Barrow, Alaska, United States - CBIW 0.2 | ecosystem: Environmental > Aquatic > Marine > Coastal | place: USA: Alaska | collected... | reverse complement strand
GACACCGTCACAACAGCCGAGGAAGGCCTCTGGGCCCGCCAAGGCTGGGCAGGACGCTCACGCTAAACCACCACCCCAGGGCAGCCGCGACACGCTGACAGGAGACACACTTTTATGCCGCTAACCCTCGGTTCCCCATCTCAGCAGCGCATGGCTCAGTCGCGCTGCTGTTGCGCCAATCGCGCGTACAAACCGCCACGCACGATGAGCTCACTGTGGGTACCCGTCTCAACGATCCGCCCCGCGTCCACGACGTGAATTACGTCGGCGTCAACCACGGTGGACAATCGGTGCGCCACCGTCAACGTGGTGCGCCCTTGCGCGGCGCGGTCTAGCGCCGCCTGCACCACTCGTTCCGACACCGTGTCCAATGCGGACGTCGCCTCGTCCAGCAGCAGCACCGGCGGGTCCTTCAGAATCACGCGAGCGATTGCAATGCGTTGCTTCTCCCCGCCGGACAGCCGATATCCGCGCTCTCCCACCAGGGTGTCGTAGCCGTGTTCAAAACTGGTGATCGCATCGTGAATATTTGCTGCGCGGCACGCTTGCTCGAGTTCCGCGTCCGTCGCCTCCGGCTTGGCGTAGCGAAGGTTCTCCGCAATCGTCGCGTGAAACAGATACGTCTCCTGGCTCACGACGCCAACGCGCTCCACGACTGATTCGTGGGTCAAGTCGCGAACATTGGCGCCTGCGAACATCACGCCGCCGCCCGATGCCTCGTGCAGTCTTGCGGCGAGGTAGACGATGGTGGTTTTGCCCGCTCCACTGGGGCCAACGAAGGCGTGAGTTGTCCCGGGCTCCGCGACAAACGAGACGCCGTCGAGCGTGGGGCGCGATGCCTCGGCGGCATCGGGGTATCTGAAGACGACGTCGCGGAACTCGACCTGGCCGATGGGGCCTGGCGCTTCGCCGACTGTCCGTGCGTGGGGTGCATCCTCAATCGCTGGAACCAGGTCAAGATACTCGAAGATGCGAGCAAACAGAGCCTTGGACGTCTGCACCTCCAGCGCCACCCGCATCAGTGCCATCAGGGGGAACAGCAACCGGGACTGAATGGCTGTGAAGGCAACGACGGTACCGGCTGTGATGGTAGGCGCGTTGCCACCGTCTACCGCTCGCGCAATGAGGATTCCGGAGAACAGGTAGATCACTGCAGGCACGGAGGACATGATCACGGTGACAATTCCGAAGAACCACTGGCCGCTCATGGCCTGACGAACCTGCAGTCGGATCTGGTTGCTGTTCTCTGCCGAGTAGCGTTGCGTCTCCGCTCGCTGACGGTTGTAGACCTTGCTCAGCAAAATCCCGGACACACTCAGCGTCTCCTGAGTGATCGCGGTCATCTCCGACAGCGACTCCTGCGTCTGAGCGGCAATGCGAGCTCGCACCTGTCCCACTCTGCGTTGCACCACTACCAGCGCGGGCATCAGCACCACGGCAATGAGGGTCAGGCGCCAGTCAAGAACGATCATGGCGATGAGTGAGGCTACGACGGTAACTACGTTGCCAACGATGCTGCTCACAAAGGTCGTGAGAACACCCGCGACCCCGCCCACGTCATTTTGCAGGCGCGACTGGATGACGCCGGTCTTGGTGCGAGTGAAGAACGCGAGTTCCATCGATTGCAGACGGGTGAAGAGTTGGACCCGCAGGTCCCCTGTGACGCGGTTTCCCACGGAGGACGTCAGAAACGTCTGCCATACGCCCAGGCCTGCCACTGCGATGAAGATCAGGATCATGACCACCACGAGCTCAGTCAACAGGCCAAGATTGACGTCGGCACCGTCGCCGGGGAAAAGTGCGTTATCAAAAATGCGCTCGACGAGTAGCGGCGGGATCACCGATGCTGCCGCCGTGAACATCACCAGAACTGCCGTCACCATCAGCGGGCGTTTGTAAGGCGCAAAGAGCGCGCCGACTCGGTTCCATAAGTGTGGAATCTGCGGCGCTTCAGCGTTGAGTTTGCGTTGGGCCTGAGCGTCAAGCATGCGCCCCCCGGGTCCTCCGCCGCGCACTAGTCGCGCCCCTCATCGTTGGCGCGACGCCCGGGGCCGAGGCGACCGGGCCTGCCCTGGCGCCCTCGCCCGCCGTGACGTCCATGCCCACCATTGCGTCCAGAGCCATCAGGCCCCTCGCCGTCGGGATGCAGCTCGCGCAAGTTGCCACGAATCACGTCGAGGACTCGCCACAGCGCCTCAACGTCCTCCGGTGCAGCACCTTCGGTGAGCTTGGCTACCTCGGCCCGCGACCGCTCGCGCTGCTGCACCCGCAACTGTTGACCTCGCTCGCTGAGCTGGACGATGATCCGGCGTCCGTCGTCAGGATCGTTGGTGCGCTCGATCAGACCGTCGTCCTCCATCTGCTCCAAGCGGCGGGTCAGCGTGGATCCCGCGACGCCGACCGCGCGCGCAAGATCAGCCTGAGTTGCGGGACCGTGGTGTGCCAGGTGACGCATGACCGCCCACGCGCTAGTGCGCCCGGGCACCTCGTGCATGGCGTGGTCAAGGTGGCGCCGCATCGCGTGCGCGGCGCCGCCCATTGCGCGAACGATGCTGTCGCGGCCGCCCGGCTCGGAAGGAAAACCTGGTGTGTTGTGGTCCCTCAAGGCGAGACTCCCTTCATGGCGCCCGCTCTCACTTCCAACGGACCCGTAACTTTTTATTCGTTAGCCAACTAACATGTTTACACGGAAGTGCCGACGCGTCAAACACCAGTTGGGCCACGTGAGGCGGGCGGCGCGAGGGTCAGAGTCAAAGTCAAAGTCCGAGCGTGAGCATGTCCGGAGCCGAGGGCTCGCCTGCAGCTCCGGCGAACAGCGTCATCCCAAGCCGTACCGCCTCGCGGTCCTCCGGGGACAACTCACGCACCACGTCCGCGATAGCCCTCCTACGCGTGCGAGTCACGTCCGCGACCAGCGCACGGCCCTTATCAGACAGCCCCACGATTACCTCCCGGCGGCTCTGAGCACTTGGGGCCCTTACGATCCACTCACCTGCCTCCAGCCGGTCCACGGTCCGGCTCAACGTCGAGGGGTGCACGCCAACGCGCTCTGCAAGATCACCCATGCGCAGCGGGCCAGCACCATCCACCACCACTAACAGTCTGAACTGCACGAGCGACATTTCCTCAAGGGCACCTGACATCGACCGCGCGACGATTCCTAGCAGCGCGCGCGATGACGTCACTGTGGCAGTTGTGGCGGCAGCGGCACCCTCGCGAGAGACAGTCATGCGCACATCTTAGGCCCAATCGCCTGCTAACATGCAACAGTTGCACTTATACAAATGTTTGGATAGTGAGTGATCGACTCTGTGCGGGAAAACGTCCGCCACGCTATGGCGTGGCGGCCCACACCCAACGCCCAACGATCCGAGTATGCGACGATCATTGGGCTAGCGATCACTGTCGGCATCGGCGCTGGTTTTGGTGCCATCGCATTTCGGTGGCTGATCGAGAAGGCCACCTGGATCTTTACCGGAACCGGCGATTACTCCGGAACCACAGGGCACCCCGCCAACCCGTGGGTCCCGTGGCTTGGAGCATTTTTCATCGTCTTGGCCCCCGCCGTGGGCGGCCTGATCTATGGGCCGCTCGTTCACCGCTTTGCCCGCGAGGCACGCGGACACGGCGTCCCCGAGGTCATGTACGCGATCCATAAGCGCGGCGGTCGCATCCCCGCCAAGGTGGCCCTGGTGAAGGGGCTCGCCTCCGCCATCACGATCGGCTCAGGTGGGTCCGTGGGCCGCGAGGGCCCCATCGTGCAAATCGGCTCGGCTTTGGGTTCCTCGCTCGCTCGGCTAGCGCGCCTACCTGAATCACGCGTGTGGATGCTGGTCGCGTGCGGTGCCGCAGGCGGCATCGCGGCAACCTTCAACGCCCCGATCGCCGGCGTATTCTTTGCCCTGGAACTGCTGCTCGGATCATTCGCAGTCAGCGCCTTTGGGGCCGTCGTGCTGTCCTCCGTGGTGGCGTCGGTCATTGGCCGCGCTTTCCTCGGTGATGACCCATTCCTGGTCTTGCCGGAATTCTCCGTACATGCCCACAGCGAGTACTTGCTGTACGTCGTGCTCGGCCTACTTGCCGCAGGCGTGGGGCTACTGTTTGTCAAGGTGCTGTACGCCACAGAGGACATTGCCGACAAGCTTTGGAAGGGCCCCGAGTGGTTGCGCCCCGGCGTCGGCGGGCTATTGCTTGGCCTGCTGCTGCTGGCGCTTCCCCAGATGTACGGCGTGGGCTACCCGGTGCTCGAGAACGCGGTTCAGGGCAGATACGTGATTGGGTTCCTGCTGGTGCTTCTGGTCGCCAAGATTCTGGCCACCTCACTCACCATCGCAATCGGCGGATCCGGCGGCGTCTTTGCCCCCTCACTGTTCCTGGGCGCGATGCTTGGCGCGGCCTTTGGGCAGGTCATGGACACCCTTTTCCCTGGGCTTGGCATCAACCCCGGCGCGTACGCACTGGTGGCAATGGCGGCGGTCTTCTCCGGTGCAGCGCGCGCCCCCATCACCGCGGTCATCATCTTGTTCGAACTCACCGGTGAGTATTCAATCATCCTGCCGCTGATGCTTGCAGTCGTGGTCGCAACTGGCGCCTCCGCGGCGCTGTCCAAGGACACGATTTACACCAAAAAACTGCGCCGCCGCGGAGTCGACCTCAAATCCCACGCACACGCGCAGATCCTGCGAGACGTTACTGTCAAAGTGGCGATGGATCCGCCACCGCGCTCGCTGAGTCCTGAGTTGGCAGTTGCCCAGGCATCCACGGCCTTGCTGAGCGAGCATATGCGGTGCCTACCCGTCATCACCGGGGGCGGAGAATTCGTGGGAATCGTACGCGCCGGAGCCGTGGCATCGGCGATGACGGAGGACGATGACGCACCTGCAGTGACTGTGTCGCAGCTCATCGAGTGGCGTACCTACCTCAATCCTGACGCGACGCTCGACGACTCGCTCGCCGCGATGCTCGAGGATGACGCGAGTGACGGCCTCCCCGTGCTTGACGACACGGGCAACCTCATTGGCTGGCTCCACCAGGACGCGGTCCTACGCGCGGTGACGGCGTCTAGTCGCTAGGGCACTTTCGCGGATAGTGTCGGTGGTCAACACCCTGAAAGGATCACCATGAGTGGCTACGAAGTTATCAACATTGGCGCGCTGGACCAATGGCGCGCGCACTTTGGCGGATTCACTGACAAGACGCAGCGCCAGGGTCGGCGCGTGATCGAGCAGTCCATGGACATGCAGTTCATTGGCATGTCGGTCAACGCCATGGCCCCCGGCGAGCAAGCTGGCTATTGGCATGCCCACAGCGAGATCGAGGAGCTCTACGTGTTCCTCGATGGTGAGGGTGAAATGGCGCTGGACGACGAGGTCCTCCCGGTCACGGCCGGCAGCACGGTGCGTGTTGGTCAGCATGTGCGGCGAACGTGGCGCTGCACCCAGGACAGCCCCACCCCATTGAAGTGGTTGTGCATCCGCGCGGGCGGCGAGTCTCTTGCAGAAATCCCCACGGACGCGAAGCGCGACACGCAGACGCCGATGCCGTGGTGACACACAGCGCCCGGTTAGGGCTTGAGGCATGAGCGGCAAGCGCTCGGGCCCCAGGGCACCCAAGGTTCGCGAACTTGAATTCGGCGTGCTCACCGAGGCGAGCGTCGCCGATCTGGACGACGACGAAACCATGGAGGCGCTGCGCTGGAGGGGCGCAGACTTCGGAGCCGCTGCGCTAAGGGGAGCGACCTTCGTGGGATGCGAATTAATAGGCGTCGCCCTTTTCGAAGCGGACCTGACGGCCGCTCGCTTCAGTGATAGCCGAGTGACCCGAGTCAATACCCCCGTCCTTAAGGCGCCCGATGCTTCCTGGACCGGGTCCGTGCTTGAGGGTTCGCGCATCGGCGCTTGGGAGGGCTACGGTGCTCACCTGCGCGCAACGCAGTTCATCGGCCGCAAGGTCACCTACGCGAACCTGCGGGGCGCGAGCCTCACGGACGCGGTGTTCACGGATTGCACTTTTGATGAGCTCGACCTGATGGACTGCACCGGGGCGCGCGTCGCGTACGCAAACTGCACCATCGGGCTATTGACTCTTCACCGCACCAAAATCGCATCGTTCGATCTGCGCGGCGCATCGATCGGCGCAGTATCCGGGATGGACGGGCTTCGCGGGGCGACGATGACCGAGGACCAGATCGCGATGCTCGCGACTCAATTTGCCGACCACCTCGGAATCGTCGTCGACTAGCGCCGCGGTGGTTCTTGCGGGAACGCCCAGGCGGCATATTTTGTTGCTCGGTGAGCCTTTTGCCGCCAGACTAGAGCCACCCACCAGCAGGAACCTACGCTAGGAACCACAATGCAAACCGTCGCCATCATCTTCCTGTTGTCCGTCGGGGCAGTGTGCATCTTTGTACAGTCCGCCATCACGTTCCTGCACTCGCGCCCCGAGCGCGTTGGCGTCAGCGCGGCGCCGGATAGTGAGGCAAAAAGGCCCGCCCCGCGCACCGCAGCCGCAGCCGCAGCCGCAGCCGCAGAAGAGTCAACCAAGGACCGCCTACTGCGCCAAGTGACGAACGTCTTCGGCTCAAAGAACGCTCAGAGCGCAAAAATCGGCACACTCGGCTTGGTGTTGATGTTGATCGCCGTCGCACTCGTGATCGACATCTCGCTGTCCTTTACCATCGCCACGTGAGTCACTCAGTGAACTCCGTCCCCTCCCTCGCCTTCCACGAACCGCGCATCCCTCAGAACACCGGCAACGCGATTCGCCTGTCGGCCGCCACAGGCGCGCACCTGGATTTGGTGGAGCCGCTGGGCTTTGAGATGGACGAGCCCCGACTCAAGCGCGCAGGGTTGGACTATCACGACCTCGCAACCGTAACCGTGCACGCCAACTTCGATGCGCTCATGGCCGCGCGGCCGGACTCGCGGGTGTTCGCCTTTACGACGCAGGCGACAAGGGTCTACACCGATGTCGAGTACCAGTCAGGCGACGTGCTGCTCTTCGGCCCCGAGCCCACTGGGCTGGAGGAGGCGGTGCTCGCTCACCCGAGGATTACGGACCAAGTACGGATCCCGATGCTGCCGGGTAGGCGCTCGCTCAACATCACCTCAAGCGCGTCGATCGCGATCTACGAGGCGTGGCGACAGCTGGGGTTCGTCGACGGGTCGTAGAGCTCTGGGTGCATCGTCCGCTTTGGGCACCTGACCGGGGACCCTCGGTTCGCCGCGCGAATTCCGCGCGACACAGAAGGCTCGTCCACGGGGAGGCTAGGGTGACGGAGGCGAAAGTCGCCGCACCAGTATCAGGGAGCCTCACGTGAGCGCACGCATGGAAGAACTCGGTTGGGCAGACACCCCAATCGGCGAGGTCACGCTGCGCAGGCGATTCGACCTGGTGACTCAGCGCGACGTGTACGAGGTCAAGCTCAGGGACGAGTGGCTCATGTCGAGCCAGTTCACTGTCGCGGAGATTGAACTCGCACGTTTGGGGCTCGCTCGCCTTGCGGCAAACGCGGACGCCGATGCCGCGGTCGGCCGCACATTCGACGTCGCCGTGGGTGGTCTGGGGCTTGGCTACACAGCAGCCGCGGCACTCGAGGACGACCGAGTGGCAAGTGTCGTGGTGGTCGAACTTGTCGCTCCCCTGATCGAATGGCACGAGCAAGGCCTGGTGCCCGCGAGCGCGGCGCTGACCAGCGACGACAGGTGCCGATTCCAGCAGGGCGACTTCTTCGCCATGTCCTATGAGGACGGTTACGACGCCTCGCAGCCAGGCAGGCTGTTCGACGCCGTGCTGCTCGACATCGACCACTCTCCCGCGCACCTGCTCGCAGACGGCAGCGAAGGCTTCTACGGTACGGCCGGTATGAGCGCTGTCGCCAAACTGCTGCGACCAGGCGGTGTCTATGCGCTGTGGTCGAACGACCCGCCCGATGATGCATATATGGCTATTTTGGCGGAGGTGTTCGTTGATGCTGAAGCCCACGTCGTGACCTTCCCCAACCCACTCCAGGGGCGCGACGCGACCAACACCGTGTACGTGGCGACCAAACGCGGCTGAGCCTTGCGTCGCGAGCGATTCGGGCACGCATGATGACGTTCGCCGCCGTTACGGGACGGGACTCAGCGCGTCGTAGTCGCACGCCTGCCCGCTGCGGGCACGGTGGATGGGCGTCAGCACAGCGATCAGTGTGACGATGGCGCTGCCAGCGCAACCCAGTGAGTCCCTCCCCAGCCAGGAGCGGCCGCGAAGTCACTGACCCCCACAAGGGCCACCACGACACCAAAGGCCAGGACGAACACCCCAAAGACCTTGATCGCACGCGCAAGGGCGCTAGATCAACGAGGCGACGCGGGAGAGGATTGCGAGAATTCCCCTGGCAATCATCGGGCGGTGGTGTGGGCATCTGAGAATCAAAAATCGCGATAATCGCTCACTTTGACACCGGTGTCAGCCGTTTGTGGACAATCCCACACAAGCCAAACGAATCGTTTCGGTCCCGTCCTGCCCGTGTGGCGTGTGAGGCCATCCACACGCGTTGTGTATGTCACACAATACCGAGGGCGAATTCGTTTGACTTTCTAGAGGGACGGACGCAATCTTTGTTTGTAAGTAAGCAACGTAGTGCGAGGGTCTAGAGGGGGCACCGCATGAGTACATTCATCACTGACGCGCGACCACCACGCACCCAGGCTTCACCGCTTTCACGTCCAAAGCCAGCGCGCCGCGGCAAGCGCTTCGCGCGCCGTGACCGTGTTGAGGCCGGCCTCATCTTGGCCGCCTTCGCCCTCGCGTTCGCCTTCTTCGGAAGCCAGAACAACACTGCGGCGCCCCAGTGGTCGTGGACCACGGAGCAAGCCACCTCGGTCAACCAGGAACTGCACGTAGGTGCGTGGTTGCCCCTTGGCTTCGCCGCCAACCTGAGCGAAGACACGATCTACCGTTTCTGCGTGACCACTCAAGGCACGGGCACCCTGCTGATGGACCCCAGCGAGCTCATCAGCACCGTCACCCTTGCAGGCGGCGCGCCAGTGACCACCTGCGCGGACACCCACGACTTAGCCGGCGTCACCTCAGTACTTCCAAGCGTTACCGTTGCCGACGCTGCCAGCAAGATCACCGTGGTCGAGAGTTCATGGCAGCGACTTGAACTAGGCGGCGCATAGCACTCCCGCCTTCGCCCTGCCAGGCAAACCTTGAGGCCCAATCGCTGAATCCTCTTTTTCAGTCAACGGTGATGGCGGACTGGGTGGGCCTCACCGCACCCACCGCTCGTAGGCATTCATGCATCCAGACTGGCCGATCCGCGCGACATAGCTTCAACGTTTTTGAGGTTGACGTGCCGTCGCTTGCGTGCCGTAGACGGGAAACTGTGAGATTACATACAAAATGTGACAAAATGTGTCGCAAAAGCATAAGGTGTATGGCGTGCAGGCGCACTCATGCCGTGGAGGCGCACTCATGCCGTGGAGGCGCACTCATGCCGTGGAGGCGCACTCATGCCGTGGAGGCGCACGGTAGTCCTGTACAACAGTTGTTCGATAGCATGATCAACCTCCCGGTCACGTGCTAATTTCCCTTCGTAAGGACAAACCATGACTGCCGTTACCCCTCCTCGGGCTCACCCTCGCACCCCCGCCCTCCTCGCCGCACTCGCTGCGACCGCAGCCGTCACACTGATCCCCGCCGCAGCATTCGCCGCGGTCGGAACTCCCGTGCCGCTGGGCGAGGCCTCCACTTTCGCAGTGCTCGCTGGTAGTGGCATCACCAACACCGGAACCACCACCATCAGTGGTGACATCGGCAGTTATCCCACCACCAGCATCACCGGGACGGGTACTATCGTCCAGGCCAGCGGTGCGGATCTGAGCGGAAGCGCCATCACCACCCGAGCCAAGACCGATTTGGTCACTGCATATAACGATGCCTCCGCCCACTCCCCCGACCCGCTCGGCGCAGTCGAGCTCAGCGGACTCACATTGGAACCTGGTGTTTATGACACGGGTGACGTCATCGAACTGAACGGCAATCTCACTCTCGATGCCAACGGTGACCCTCAAGCGGTCTTCATCTTTCAATCGCTATCGACTCTCCTCGCCAGCGAGGCTAGTTCCATCACGTTCATTGACGGCGCTACGGCCTGCAACCTGTACTGGCGCGTGCCAACGTCGGCCACCATCGAGGCTGGCAGCCGGTTCGCCGGCACAATTCTGGCCGAGCAGACCATCACCTTTGGCGCAGGCGCGACCCTCCAAGGACGCGCGCTCGCGCAAAACGGCGAGGTGACGATGATCAACAACACCATCACGCGTCCCACCTGTTCCACTGACACGGCGCCAGAAGTCACGGAGTCCCCGGTGGCCCCGGAAGTCACCCCTACCGCCGCGCCTCAGGTACCCGTCGCCCCCATCGGCGGAGTCGACACCGGCGACGGCAGTAGTCTGAACGATTCGTCAGGGCAAAGCGGGCTGATCGCCCTGGTCGCCGCGGCAACGCTCGGAGTCGCGACATGGGGCGGTTTTGCAGTGCTCCACCGCCACCGCGCAAAATGAGGATCCGCCTTCACCCCAGGGTGACCGCCACAGCAATTTTTCTAGCGGTCATCCTCGCGGGCTGTGCGCCCGCGGATGACAAACTGGATTCGCAACCACTCCCCGCGACGAATGCGACGCACGCCCCGGTTCCTGCCGTCACGGCCAAGGCTACTGCCCAGGCGCCCACGGGGCCGGTCATCATGGTCGCATCAAACCCCTTGCGCATCCAGATTGAGTCGATCGGAGTCGACTCAGACCTCATGGAGCTCGGACTGACAGATGAGGGCGCGCTGGAGGTTCCCACCACCGCGTTCCCGGCCGGATGGTTCACCGGTGGACCCACCCCTGGTGAACTAGGCCCCGCCGTGATCGCCGGTCACATCGACTGGGTCACCGGTCCCGGTGTGTTCTTGAAACTCGGCCAAGTTGAGGCTGGCGACGAGGTTCGCATCACTCGGACCGACGGCACAGTCGCAGTGTTCCGTACCGTCGAGGTGAGCCAATACCCCAAGGACGCCTTTCCCGCCGCGCTGGTCTACGGCAATATCGACCACGCCGGACTGCGGCTCATCTCTTGCGGCGGGGCATTCAACCGCTCGACCGGGCATTATGAAGACAACATCGTGGTGTTCGCCGAACTGGTTGCCTAGGTAGCAGCGCCAGTGCGGCAACCGAATGCCGATCGTCACAACTTACTGCCGGGTACTGCCTAGTAATGCGCGCCATAGTGGCCAAAACTTCAGTATGGCCGTGTGTAAAAACGCCACCACAATGGGACGAATTGCGCCGCAGGCGAACACTGGCACGCCATAGTCAGCCCGTGGTGCCAAGATAGGCACATGCCAGGAACTAACCTCACGCGCGTAGAGGCGGAAGCCCGTGCCGCAGTCATCACCACCGACACTTACCAGGTCGAGCTGGACCTCACTACCTCCGAGGACACCTTCCGCTCAACCTCCACCGTGCGCTTCTCCGCCACCCCCGGCGAAGCCACCTTCATCGACCTCATTGCGCCAACGGTCCACAGCATCGTCCTCAACGGGATCGAGTTGGACCCGGCTTCCGCTTTTGTGGATAGCCGCATCGAGCTGACCGGACTCGCCGCTGACAACGTGCTCACGGTCACTGCCGACTGCGAATACATGAACACTGGCGAGGGATTGCACCGGTTCGTCGACCCGGAGGACGGCGAGGTTTACCTCTACAGTCAGTTCGAGGTCGCCGACACCCGCCGCGTCTACGCCGTGTTTGAGCAGCCCGACCTCAAGGCGTCTTTCCAGTTCACGGTCACAGCGCCCGCGCACTGGCACGTGGTGTCTAACAACCCCGGTACTCACGCGCCCGTCGCCGATGCCACGGTCACCATTGCCGGTAAGGATCACAACGTCGCGCGCTGGGAATTCACCCCCACCACGCGTATCCCCTGCTACGTGACTGCCGTAGTTGCCGGTCCCTACCACCGCGTAGAAGGCACCGTGCAGTCGCGCAAGGGCACCCTGAGCGCCGACGTGTACTGCCGCAAGGCACTCGCTCAGTACCTGGACGCTGACGTTGTGCTGGGCGACACTCAGAAAGGCTTCGACTTCTACGAGTCGACCTTCCAGATGGACTACCCATTTGAGAAGTACGATCAGCTCTTTGTACCTGAGTTCAACGCCGGTGCAATGGAAAATGCCGGTTGCGTCACCTTCCTTGAGGACTACGTCTTCCGGTCCAAAACCGCGCAGGCACGCGTCGAGCGCCGGACCGTCACGATTCTGCATGAGCTCGCTCACATGTGGTTTGGCGACCTAGTCACCATGAAGTGGTGGAACGACCTGTGGCTCAACGAGTCCTTCGCGGAGTTCGTCTCCACGTTGGCCGCTGCTGAAACCAAGTACGACAACGCATGGGTCACCTTCAACTCGCTTGAGAAGTCCTGGGCTTACCGCCAGGACCAGTTGCCGTCGACGCACCCGATCATGGCAAATATCCGTGACCTGGAAGATGTCGAGGTCAACTTTGACGGCATCACCTACGCCAAGGGAGCCTCCGTGCTCCGCCAAATGGTCGCGTGGGTGGGTCAGGACAAGTTCTTTGAAGGCGTTGCCGAGTACATGCGCAAGTACCACCACGCCAACGCCACCTTGAGTGACCTGCTAGTCGAGCTTGAGAAGGCGTCCGGTCGCGACCTGGCTGCCTGGAGCGATGTGTGGCTGCAAAAGGCTGGTGTCACCACGCTGCGCCCGGTCATCGAGGTTGATACCCACGATGACATTGCAGCGTTCACTATCAAGCAAGAAGTTCCCTCTGAATGGCCAACGCAGCGACCGCACCGCCTGGGAATTGGCGGCTATGACGTCAAGGTCGATCGCCACGGCGAGCTCGTTCTCGAGCGCGTAATGTTCGTTGAAATTGACATTGACGGCCCGTCGACCTCTGTTCCGCAGTTGATTGGTGTCCACCGTCCGGCGTTAATTTTGGTCAACGACAACGACCTGGCCTACGCCAAGGTCCGCATGGACGAGGACTCACTCGCTACCGCAGTCGAGCACCTCAGTGGATTCCAGGACCCGCTGCCCCGCTCTATGGTGCTGGCCTCAGCCTGGGACATGACCCGTGATGGCGAAATGGCTGCGCGTCAGTTCATCGACCTGGTACTGAAGAACATTGGCGCGGAGGACCAGTCGACTATCGTGATGATGCTGCTACGTCAGCTAGAGACCACGCTGGCGCTTTTCGTGACACCGGACGCCGCAGTAGAAGCGACCCATGCGACAGGTGACGCCTTGTGGCACCTCGCGATCGAGGCCCAGACGGGAAGCGACAACCAGTTGCAATTCGTCAAGGCCTTTGCCTCTCTTGCTTCAACCGAGGCTCAGCTGGACATCATCCAGGGCCTACTTGACGGCAAGTTGCACCTGGAAGAACTCGAGATCGACTCGGACCTGGCCTGGGACCTGCTCACGTCGCTGGTTGCGGGAGGGCGTAGCGCGGAGATCGCGATCGAGCTCCAACTGACCAAGGACGCGACCGCGTCAGGTGAGCGCCGTGCCGCAAACGCGCGTGCCGCGATTGGCACTGCCGAAGCAAAGCGCACCGCATGGGACCTGCTGGTCAACGCAGACAAGGATCTACCGAACGCACTGCAGTCGGCAGCCACCTCCGGTTTTGGGCGCGTTCACGACACGGCGCTGCTGGCACCATACGTCGACGAGTACTTCGGCTCGGTGCGACGCATCTACAACGAGAAGACCAACGAGATGGCCGCAAACCTGATCGAGGGCCTTTACCCGTCGCAACTAGCCGGACGCGATGAGGACCTCCAGACAAAGGCCGACGCCTGGCTGATGGAGAACGCCGACGCGCACGACGCGCTCAAGCGCCTCATCATCGAGGGTCGCGACGGTGTACGTCGCGCGCTCGAGGCTCAGGCCATTGACGCGTAGTACCTAGCGCCATCATCGATGGCAATCATTGCCACAAGTAGCGGTTCGCGGGGAAGTCTCTCGCGGGCCGCTACTTTGCTGTGGTCCGCAAGTGCGAGACTTGTCGCATGGCCACCACCCTCACCAAGGAAGAGGCCCACACCCGGGCCCAGATCATTACCGGCGCCGAGTACACGATGGAGTTCGACTTCACGGGCACCGGCCCCACATTCCGCTCGCGCACCACGCTGAGCTTTAATGGCATCCCTGGTGAGCAGACCTTCGTGGAACTGATCGCGAGCTCCGTCCACAGCATCGTGTTCAACGGCGCGACGCTGAGCGCGTCGGAGGTTTACGCGAATGACCGCATCGCGCTGACGGACCTGCAGGCGCACAACATGCTCGAAGTCGACGCTGACTGCCGGTACAGCACCTCCGGGCAAGGCATCCACCGCTTTATGGATCCCCAGGATGGGGAGATCTACCTCTACTCCCAGTTCGCGATCGACGACGCGCGTCGGGCCTTCACGGCCTTTGACCAGCCGGACATCAAGGGCACGTTCGCGACCGTTGTGCTTGCCCCCGATCACTGGAACGTCTTCTCTAACTCCGTCGCGCCGATCCCCACCGCCGCTGCGGGCACGGTTGAGATTGCGAACCGCAGCCACAGCGTGCAGCGCTGGGAGTTCGCCCGTACAGTGCCGATCCCCTGCTACGTCGCGGGTGTCCACGCCGGGCCCTACGTGTTTGAAGAAACAACGTTGCAGTCGGCCAAGGGCCCGATCCCGGCGCGACTGTACGGCCGGCCGCAACTGCTGGAGCACTTCGCCGCGGAGGACATCTTCGCTGATACCCAGCGCGGGTTCGATCTTTACGAGCGGATCTTTGAGACCGAGTACCCCTATGACAGCTACGACCAGGTCTACGTCCCCGAATATAACTGGGGCGCGATGGAGAACGTGGGCTGCGTGACCATTTCCGAGGACAAGTACCTGTTCCGGACCCGAGTGTCCGCCGCCGAACACGAGGCTCGCTCTAACGTCGTATTACACGAGTTGGCGCACATGTGGTTCGGCAATCTAGTGACGATGCGTTGGTGGGATGACCTCTGGCTCAACGAGTCCTTCGCCGAATTCGTGTCGACCTACGCATGTGTCGAGACCACCGAGTGGGTCGACGCCTGGATCGGCTTCGGCGCCTCCCGCAAATCCATCGCTTATGTTCAGGACCAGCGCCCTACGACCCACCCCGTCCTGGGCGACGTCCCTGACGTCGAGGCAGTTGCTGGCACGTTCGACATGATCACGTACGCCAAGGGAGCGTCCGCCCTCAAACAGCTCGCCCTGACGCTCGGCTATCCGACGTTCTTTGCCGGTGTCGCCGCGTACATCCGCGCGCACCACCACTCGAATGCCACGCTTGCCGACCTCTTTGCCGAACTTGAGAACGTATCCGGCCGCGACCTGAGTGCCTGGTCCAAGGCTTGGCTGGAGACCCCTGGAGTCACGACGCTCAAGCCCGTCCTGAAGACGGACGATGCCGGTCGCATCACCTCGTTCGCCGTCGCCGAGGATGTGCCTGCCGAATACCCCAGCACGCGCCCGCACCAACTCGAGGTGGGCGGCTACTCATTCCGTGGCATCGAATTCATGCCGGTGTTCCGGGTCCAGGTATCCACCGATGGCGCACTGACCGACGTGCCGGAACTTGTTGGCCAGCAGCGCCCAGACTTGATCGTGGTCAACGACCGCGACCTCACGTACGCAAAGATCCACCTTGACGACGTGTCACTGGCGACCGCAACACAGCAGGTGGGCGACATCGACGACCCCATGTTGCAGTCCGTCGTCCTGGACGCCCTCTGGCACATGTGCCGCGACAGAGCACTACCCGCGGCCCGCTATGTCGATGCCGTTGTCAGCGCCATGCCCGTCATCGCGCATTCACAGGTGCTGAGCTCGCACGGTATCAACCTGATCAACGCGATTCGTCACTACAGCGCTCCTACCGACACAGCCCGACTCGCGACCAGCGCGGCTGACCGCGTCTGGGAGGTAGCGAACCAGGCAGAGCCCGGCTCAGACCTCCAGCTTCAGGCGCTGGAACTGTTCGCGGCGCTCGCGGCATCGGACGCGCAGGCCGACATCTTGGCTGCGCTGCTCGACGGCGGCCAGTCACTTGAAGAACTGCCGATCGACACCGATTTGGAGTGGTCGCTGGTCTCTGGCCTCGCAAGGGCTGGCCGCGCGGACGACGCCGACATCGATGCGCGACTCGCGCACGACAATTCTGCCGCCGGCGCCCGCCGTGCCGCCGGGACCCGTGCCAGCATCGGCTCTCTAGCGGCTAAGACCCGCGCGTGGCAACGGCTGGCCGCACCGGAAGGTGCGCCGCTTCCCAACTCGCAGGCGTACGAGGTCGCACTCGGTATCTCGCGGGTCAACGACCCTGCCTTGCTCGAGCCGCTCGCTCAGACAATCCTGGACCAACTGCGACCCACCTATGAGTCGCTCGATTCGTTCATGGCCATGCGCGTGGCTACTTACTCGTTCCCGCATTGGGCCGCTGGCCGAGTGCCTGGGTTCCTGGGTGCGCTCGATGACTGGCTTGAGGCCAACGGCGACGCCGCATCGGTGTTGCGCAAGATCGTGGTCGAGGGACGGTTCGAGGCGCAACGTGCGCAGGCGGCTCAGCGCGCCTAGTGCTCAGGTGCTCGGTACTCAGTGCTCAGTGCTCAGTGCTCAGTGCTCAGTGCTCAGTGCTCAGTGAGCCGACACCCCTATTGGCTCAAAAGTGGACGTTTACAGGGCAACTCGCGCGCTATTGGTCCGAAAATGTACGTGTCTGGGCCGAGCCTTGCGCTCATGGTTCCACTATAGGCAAGTAGCCAAGCGGGACCGCTATGGTCGACTCGACCGCTCGTGCGTGCAAATGCGGGCCGTACATTAAGCGACCAATAGGCATCAACGAGGCCGGAAAACGTGCGCTAATAAGCCAACAGCGCGCTAACGCCAGCGCGTGCACTAGGAGCGAGCCTGGCGCACTGCATTGAGCAGTCTCTGGACCCGCGGGCGCTCGAACAGGTCGTCAAGCGTGACAGGCACGCCATTGGAGTCGCACAGCGGGATCTGCCAGTTGGGATACTCACGGTGCGTCCCCGGCTGGTTTTGCGTGCGACGCTCCCCCACTAAGTCAGTCACGGCAACGCCAGTGAGCAGCGACGGCGTGTTCATCGCGAGCACGTTCAGGCCCGCGATCAGGTCCTCGTCGTTAAAGTCCTCGATCACCCAGTTGCGCTCACGCAACAGCGCGATCATCCGGTCCCGCTCCTCGCGCGCCTGCGCACGCACGGCGTCCACATCGCCGTCGAGCAAGCCGAGTTCCTCGCGCAGCTCCACGTGTTCGCCCGCCAAGTAGGCAGCAGTGGGCGGCAGATCGTGAGTGGTCACCGAGACAAGCGCGTCGCTACGGTAGTTCTCCGGAGCCCGCGGCGCGCCGCCCTCTTCCTGCTCAAACCACACAATCGACGTTCCAAGGACGCCGCGGTTGGCCAGGACTTCGCGGACGTATGGCTCGACGGTGCCTAGGTCCTCACCAATGACGAGTGCCCCTGCACGGTGCGCCTCGAGAGCGAGAATCCCCACGAGCGCGTCATGGTCGAACCGTACGTAGACGCCGTCATCCGCGCTGTGACCTTCCGGCACCCACCACTGACGGAACAACCCAAGCACGTGGTCGATGCGTAGCGCACCCACATTGCGTAGCGCAGCTCGCACCAGGTCCCGGTACGGCAAGTAGGCGGCGGCCTCAAGTGCGCGTGGCTGCCAAGGCGGCTGCGACCAGTTCTGGCCAAGTTGGTTGTACATGTCCGGCGGAGCACCCACGCCGATGCCCTGGGCTAGCACGCGATGCAAAGCCCAAGCATCGGCGCCCTTCGGGTGAACGCCCACCGCAAGGTCCGCCATCACTCCGATACTCATCCCCGATGCGAGCGCCGCATCGTGGGCGCGCGCCAACTGGTCGTCAGCGACCCATTGCAGCCATGCGTAGTACAGAACGCGGTCTGCGTTTTCCTCGCGCCAAGCGGCGACAGTTGGCGTCGCCGGGTTTTCAAATTCTTGTGGCCACGGCAGACCCCTATGGGCCTCGGCGATCGCGCACCACGTGGCGAAGTCCTCGAGCGCACGACCCTCGTGCAAGCAGAAGGCTTCGAATTGCGCCTGACGACCCGCGGAACGCGGCTCCGCATACACCTGCTCGAGCGCCGCCGACTTGGCGCGCCACACTCCGTCGCGGTCAAGGTTTTGGCCCGTGTCATTAAGCCGGCGGGGGCGCTCGGCTTCCCACTCAATCAGCGCACGGCGCTGTGAGGGCAGGTACGCGACCTCCGCGATGTCCTCGACGCGAATGTAGAGCGGGGACAGGAACCGGCGTGAAGTCGGCAAATAGGGCGACGGCTCAAGCGGCGTCACGGACTCTCCCGCGTGCAGCGGGTTAATAAGAACAAAGTCCGCGCCGCCGCGCATCTTGCCCAACGCGCATAAGTCGGCGAGGTCGGCAAGATCGCCCAGTCCCCAGGATTGCGCAGAACGCAATGAGTACAACTGCGTGACGAGTCCCCACGGGCGCTCCTTACGAATTGCATCGGGAACGCTAAGGCGCCGCGGCGTCACGACCACATAACCGCGTCCCCGGCGGCCCGTGGTCGATGCCTCAATGCGGTGCCAACCCAGCGGCAAATCAGCAGGAATTTTAAACGTCGCGCGACCTATCGTGGCTTTGCCCACTGACCGCGGGGGAACCACACGGTCCAACTGCTCGAGTGGCCGGTCGCCACCGTTTTCGAGTTTGAGAATGGCATCCGCAGGGCCGCCATGGCTCACGTGTACGACAATGTCGACGGTTTCGCCCTCAACCAGCACCGTGACGGGCGGCACAAGCCTGCGCCAGACCTGGTCTTCAAGTGCTACTAGGGAGGCCGCGCACGCCGCATCACTGGAGGCGTCGACTCCGATTGCAGTCAAAGCTGCGCGCAGCGCCTCAACCGAGCTGTCCTTAAGGACGCCGTTCCAGCTGTAGTAGTCGGCCGACACTCCGCAGGCCTGGGCAAGCTCCAGTAAGGCCGGAGTGGGCTGTTGGGCGGCAGGCGCGGAATAGGTCACGGGTTCATCCTGCCAGGTCTGTGCCCTAAATCAATAGTGCTGGTTTTAGGTGCGGGACTTTGGGTCGCGTTGCTATGCCGGTTACATTGGGCGGGTGCCTATTTTTGATGCGAGCCCCAGCCCCAGCCCCAGTGCCAGTGCCAGTGCCAGTGCCGAACCGTTGATCGACGCAGACCAACTCAACGCCCTTGAGCAATTCGCTCAAGACGTTGGCAGTGGGGCAATCAGCCTGGGAATCACGTTGCTTGTGGTCTTTATCCTGTGGCTGATCGCCCGCCGGATCGTGAAGGGACTGACGCGCTCGATCGAAGAGGGCATGCCGCTACGCAACCGTAAGGCGCGCAATGCGCTTGCCAAAGCGCGAATCAGGATTGCGAAGCTTGATACCACGGAGGCGCGGCTCGAAGACGAACGCCGCCGCCAGCGGGCTGGCACCATCCGTACCGTGCTGAACTCCGCCGTGACCGTGATCGCGGTCATCGTGGTGGCGATGTCACTGCTGTCTCTTGTTGGCATCCCCGTGGGTCCGCTCGTCGCGTCAGCAGGTATCGCAGGTGTCGCTCTTGGATTTGGCGCCCAGTCGCTCGTTAAGGACATCATCGCGGGAATCTTCATGCTGCTCGAGGACCAGTACGGCGTGGGCGATATCGTCGATCTTGGCGAGGCCATTGGAGCTGTGGAAGAAGTGGGCTTGCGATCGACCCGGCTGAGGTCGATCGACGGCACCGTCTGGTACGTGCCCAACGGCGAGATCCAACGGGTGGGCAACATGACCCGACTATGGTCGCGCGTGATGATCGAGGTGCGCTTCAGTTACGACACCGACATCGATGCTGCGCGCGAGGCGATGCTCGACTCCGTTGGCTCGGCACGCGCCAACGAGGGAATCAACGACGCGATCCTTGCCGAGCCAGAGGTGCCCGGTATTGAGTCGTTCGAATTCAACGCCTTCATGCTTCGTTTGATGGTCCAGGTCAACCCTGCAACCCAGTGGGACGTCCAGCGCGCCATCCGCCGTGAGATGCGCGCCATCTTCGCGCGCCGCGGTCTGCGCCTCGCGGTGCCGGACCAGGCCATGATGTACGACACGAACGCAGTAGAGAGCATTGGTAGGGACGTACGGGAAGCCAAGGAGGCAGCAGACGCCGCCGTCGCTGCGGACACTGACTCAGCTAACTCCGGCACGACTAACTCGGGCGCCGCAACGAAAACAAGTGCCAAGGAGATTCCCGTGCCCAAGCCGCAGGGCGACACTCCAGGAGCGAGCGGGCGCAATATGCCCACTGAGGATGGGGACTGACGTGAACATCGGCGACGGCCCCCCCAGCGAAGCCGAGCAGAGCTTTTATGATGCGGTAGGCGGCCACGACACGTTTGTGCGCATCGTCGACGTATTTTACGCGGGCGTTGCAGAAGACGAACTCTTGCGACCGATGTACCCAGAGGCAGACCTGACCGGCGCCAAGCATCGGCTGGTGATGTTCCTTGAGCAGTTTTGGGGTGGACCCACGACGTACTCGGATCAGCGCGGCCACCCGCGGCTTCGCATGCGTCACCAGCCCTTCCACATCAACCCTGAGGCGCGCGACCACTGGGTCAGCCACATGCGGGAGGCGGTGGCGACCGCGAACCTCGCCCCCATTCACGCGGTGACGCTGATGGACTACCTCGAGCGCTCCGCGCACTCCATGATCAACACCTTTGAAGAGACCCCCACGACGTCGCCCAACTGAGTCACGCCGCGCAGCCATAACAGAGAGATACAGCCATGGAACATCTTGAAGACACGTGGGCGGCGCAGGCCGTGCATGCCGGAGCCGAGGCACTTTCCCTGCGGCGCCTGTCCGGGACAACGTTTGAGGGCGATTCACTACCGATGCCGGGCGGACGCGCTTTTGGCGGTCAGGTCCTTGCACAGTCGCTGCTGGCTGCGGGCCACACCGTTGACGACACCCGCTTCGTGCACTCGATGCACGCGTATTTTCTGCGTGCAGGAGACACCGCTAAGCCCATCACCTTCGAGGTGGAACAGCTGCGTGACGGTCGGTCATTCAGCGCGCGTCGCACTCACGCTATCCAGGATGGCAAGCCGATCCTGTCGATGATCGCGTCGTTCCAACTGGAGCAAGAAGGCCCCGAGCACAGCGTGCCGATGCCCGAGGTCCCCGGTCCGGATGCGGTGGCCTCCGGAATCGACGTATTGGCTCCTTTCGAGGGTCAGCCCACGGCGGATTTCTGGTTGCACAAGGCGCCTTTTGACGTCCGTCACGTCGAGGGCTCGATCTTCTTAGGGCCAGACTCCCGGCCAAAGCAGTACCAAACAGCCTGGATGCGAGTACGCACCCCCCTCGACGTTTCTCCCCTCATGCACAGCGCCCTGCTGGCGTTCGGCTCAGATCAGGTGATTCTGGAACCTCTATTGCGTCGTCACGAGTTGTCCTGGGTGACCCCCGGGATCGCCTTTGCGAGCCTCGACCACGCAATGTGGTGGCACCGACCGGCGCGTGCAGACGAGTGGCTACTCTTTGTTCAGGACTCCCCCACTGCACAAGGCGGGCGCGGGCTCACCGGCACCTGGATCTTTTCTGAGGACGGACGCTTAGTCGCATCCGCGTCGCAAGAGGGCATGATCCACCTACCGCGCAACGAATAGTTACCTGTTCGTTGTATTGCCTGGTAATCAGTACCGCGAACCGGGATCACGTTGCGTACTCTCGGTAGTTCCTTGACCAAAAATTTGCCGATTCCAGCCGTGCGTTGATAGTGTAGCGAAGGCGCCTTGAGGTCCGCGTTAGTCGCGATCGAGGTGCCAACGAATAGTCCAGGCCTCGCGCTGCACCACTTGTTTGATGTGCGCGCATGGCTGGCGAAGGCAGCCGCCCCGATGGTGGTGCCCTCGGGTCCGTGATTGCCGTACGGCCTCGGCGTGCCCATCGCCACGCCGAGGCCGCGAGCCACCTCCGGGATTTACTACTGGGATGAGGTAACCAAGTGAACGAAGTTATTGCCCTGCGCGCTCAGGGTCTGTACAAGGTGTTTGGTCGCCACGCTAACGAGGCGGTGGCCAAGTTAGGCAAGGGTGCTTCCAGGGATGACCTGGGCGGAGCGACTGCGGCCGTCATCGACGCCTCCTTCGACGTCCGCCAGGGCGAGATCTTCGTCGTCATGGGGCTCTCCGGCTCCGGCAAGTCGACACTGATCCGCATGCTCAACGGACTCCACACGCAGACCGCCGGCAGCGTCGAGATCGGCGGGGCATCGATCACGAACGCCACCACCGCCGAGCTCCGCGATATCCGTCGCCACAAGGTCTCGATGGTCTTTCAGCACTTCGCACTGCTCCCCCACCGCACGGTGATCGACAACGTCGCCTACGGGCTCGAGATTCAGGGCCTCGCCAAAGATGAGCGCCTCACACGGGCACGCGAAGTTACTCAGATGGTCGGTCTGGCCGGCTGGGAGGATAAGTTCCCCAGCCAGCTTTCCGGTGGAATGCAGCAACGCGTTGGCCTAGCCCGCGCCCTCGCCGCCGACAGCGACGTGCTGCTCATGGACGAGGCGTTCTCCGCTCTCGACCCCCTGATTCGCCGTGAGATGCAGGAGCAGTTGGTTGAGCTGCAGTCCCAACTGGGTAAGACCATCGTCTTTATCACTCACGACCTCAATGAGGCCATGTTCCTGGGCGACCGTATTGCAGTCATGCGCGACGGCCGCATCGTCCAGATTGGCACCCCAGAAGACATCCTCACTAATCCCGCCAACGAGTATGTCGAACAGTTCGTCCAGGACGTTGACCGTTCTCGCGTGCTGTCCGCCGACTCGGTGATGCGCGCGCCTCGTACCATCATCTACCAGGGCAGCGGCCCTCACGTCGCGCTCAAATTAATGCGCGACGAGCAGTTGTCCGCCGCGTACGTCGTCAAGCGCGACCGCACTTTGGTCGGCTGGGTCAGCGACCGGGACGTGCTCGACCTGGTCCGCAAAGGCGCACGCGACCTCACCTCCGCTATCAAGGAGAACCACGGCGCCGTCGCCAACGACACGGCACTCGCAGAACTTTTCATTCCCGCGATCGAAGCCGCACTGCCGCTTGCCGTGCAAGACGACCGTGGCCGGCTCGTGGGCGTCATCCCCCGCGTCACGCTCCTCGCGACGCTCGGCGGTGAGCCCGACGCGGACGCGTCAGCCTCACCACGCCCAGACCCCCTACCCACCTCTGTTGTCGATAAGGCACTGGATGCCTCCGACCATGGCCCGACCACTACCGCGAAGGAGGCCAGCTGATGGATTTCCGAATCCCCGTAGGCCGTTGGATCGACACGGCCTTTAACTGGATCGAAGCCAACGTCGCTTGGCTCTTCGACGCCATGAAGTGGCTCTTTCTCGCGTTGTACGATGCCGTGAACTGGATCTTCGCCACACCACCCGCCCTCGTGGTGATCCTCGTCATTGCCGTATTGGCGTTGTTTGCCCGAGGCTGGAAGTTCACCATTGGCGTGGTGCTTGGGTTGCTCTTCATCATGAGTGTCAACCAGTGGGACAACGCGGTCGACACGCTCGCACTTGTGCTGGTCGCGGCATTCCTTGCCGTGCTCATCGCAATTCCCCTTGGTATCTGGGCCGCAAAGAACGAAACGGTCTCTACGATCGTGAAGCCGGTTATGGACTTCCTTCAGACCTTGCCTGCATTCGTTTACTTGATCCCCGCGCTCGCCTTCTTCGGCATCGGCGTGGCGCCAGGCATCATCGCCACGCTCATCTTCGCGCTGGCACCAGGTGTGCGACTGACTGAACTCGGAATTCGCGGAGTGGACTCAGAGGTAGTCGAGGCCGGACAAGCGTTTGGCGCCTCACCGCGCCGTATTCTCCGCCAGATTCAGCTGCCGCTGGCGATGCCGTCCATCATGGCCGGCATCAACCAGATCATCATGCTCGCGCTCTCCATGGTCGTCATTGCCGGCCTTGTTGGCGCAGGTGGCCTCGGTGGCGACGTAGCGAAGGCAATTGGCAAGCTCGACACGGGCCTCGGCTTTGAGGCTGGACTCTCCGTGGTGGTGCTTGCCATCATCCTGGACCGCTTCACCGGTTCCTTTGGTGAAGACAACGGACTCTACTTCTTGCTCCGCAAGCGCGGCAGGGACAAGACGAAGTCTGCCGACGAGCAAGCGCGCCTGGAGGCACAGCAAACCATGGACAAGGGCGTGCAGTTCCCCGCCGGCATGGCGTCGTAACCCCACCTAAGACTTCGCGGCCACCTCGTGGCTGCGCGCACCGTGCCAGGTAGACCGGCACCGGGTGCAAAGCAAGCAAGTGGAGATTCCGCTTGCATGAAAGGAAACATATGTTGAAGCGCACTGCCGCCATTGCTGCGGCCACTGCAGCTGCAGGACTGGTACTTGCCGGTTGCTCCTCGAGCGACGACGACGCCACGAATGAACCGACTACCTCCGTCTCGGGCGAGTCCACTGAGGCTGCCGCTGGCGGCGACATCACGATGGCCGTCTTTAACGGCTGGGACGAGTCGCTTGCGACCTCGCTGCTTTGGCAGTCAATCCTGAACGACAAGGGTTACAACGTCGAGCTCGCATTCGCCGACCCCGCCCCCGTATTCCAGGGTGTCGCCGATGGCGACTACGACCTCGTCACTGACGTGTGGCTCCCTGTCACGCACGCTGATTACATCGAGACCTTCGGTGAAGACATCGTTGAGCTCGGTGCATGGTTCGATGCGGCTGCCCTGACGGTCGCCGTGAACGCCGACGCCCCGATCGACTCGCTCGCTGAGCTTGCCGACAACGCCGACGAGTTCGACAACCGCATTGTGGGCATTGAGCCCGGCGCCGGCCTTACCGGTGCAGTTGAAGGCGCAATCCCCGTCTACGGCCTCGAGGACATGGACTTCATCACGTCCTCGACCCCCGCGATGCTCGCGGAACTCGACTCTGCACTGAAGGCCGGCGAGAACATCGCCGTCACGCTGTGGGAGCCGCACTGGGCCTATGGCGCTTACGACCTCAAGAACCTTGAGGACCCCGAAGGCACGCTGGGCGCCGCTGAGGAGATCTTCACCTACAGCCGCACCGGTCTTGCTGACGACATGCCTGAGGTCGCCGAGTGGATGTCCAACTTCACCATGGAAGCAGAACTGCTCTACGAGCTCGAGAACCAGCTCAATGGTGCAGAAGAGGCTGAACAGGCCGGCATTGTGTCCGACTGGATTGCTGCAAACCAGGACTGGGTTGACTCGCTGACCGCTTAAGGTCACGTGTTGCAGCACGGCGCGTCGAATTTGATGCGCGGTGCTGATTGAGAAACTCAAGAGCGCCGGTCGCCCCCAAGGGGCGGCCGGCGCTTTCTTGTCTGTGGGCGTGGTCGGACCCAACCGTGAACTCGGTCAGCCAACGCAATAGCGCAAGACAAAGGTGGTCTAGACCGGTACGCTGGTGAGCAACATATCCAGTAACTGAGGAGTCACACGTGGAACGCAATGTCACCGTCGCCATCGTGGAGGGTCTTCACGCACGCCCTGCGGCTCTATTCGTCGCCGCGGCCAGTGCCGCACCTGCCGACGTGACGATTTCCAAGGGCTCCGATCCGGTCCCGGCCGACTCGATCCTGTCCGTGATGACCCTTGGAGTGACGGCAGGAGACGTCGTCACCCTCGCCACCGCGGGTGAAGTCGCAGACGACGACGCTGCGCTAAGCACGCTCGAGGCGTTCCTACAGCAGACTGAAATCAACTGAGCCCGGATCACACGTCACTTCTGCCGCAGGGCGGCGACCCCACCTCGATCGGGGCCGCCGCCCTGCGGCCGGTGCAAGGGGGATTCATCCCCGAGGGTCAGAGCCCCCACACGTCCAAGACAGAAATTCTTGCCCGCACGGCGTCGCGAGCTTGTTCAGCCGACGCAGCCTCACGCGCCAACGTGGCAAGGTCGCGACATTCATCCAAGGTGAGGGTCGCCAAGACAGCACCCACCGCAGGTAGCGATCGAGCCGTCATTGACAGTGATGTCACGCCCAGGCCCACCAGCACCGGTGCGAGGGCCGGATCTGCGGCTGCCTCACCGCACACCCCGACTGGCCGCCCGTGCACCGCAGCTCCCTCACACGCGGTTGCGATTAGGTCCAGAACCGCTGGTTGCCATGGCGTCGACAACGCCGCAAGGGCCGCCAGTTCTCGGTCCGACGCCAACGCGTACTGCGTCAGGTCGTTGGTGCCTACGGATGCGAAAGCCGCTGATGCGAGAAGGTCCTTGGCGCGCAGGGCAGCGGCCGGTATTTCGATCATGATCCCTGCCCGGTCGATACCGTGCTTGGCGCACTCCGCGACGAACGCTTCAGCCTCCCCCACGGTCGCCACCATGGGCGCCATCACGTACACCTCCGCCTCTGAGGCGCTCTGCGCCTCGGCGATGGCAACAAGCTGATCGCCGAGCACCTCGGGGTGATCCCACGAAGTCCGCAGACCCCTCACCCCGAGTGCCGGGTTGGGCTCATCCGCAGAGGTCACAAATGGCAACGGCTTGTCGGCGCCCGCGTCGAGGGTGCGGATCACCACCTTGCGCCCCGGAAACGCGGCGAGCACACGAGAGTATTGCTCGACCTGCTCGGCGACACTGGGCGCGCGCTCACGGCCCAGGAAGCAGAACTCAGTGCGGAACAGCCCCACCCCTTCGGCGCCCAACTTTGCAGCCCCCGCTGCGCCACTGGGGTCACCAATGTTTGCGAGCAATGCGACCGCATGCCCATCCTTGGTGGCTCCAGGCCCTTCCAGTGAAGTAGGCGCGTCGGCCCCATCGCGGTATCTCGCCAGAGTCTCTTCGTCAGGTTCGACAACAACGTTCCCGACACCGCCGTCGACAGCGACCACGTCGCCATCAGCGAGCGAGTCGGCCCCGTCAGTCGCGACCACACATGGAATGCCGAGCGACCGCGCCAGGATCGACGTGTGAGACGTCGGCCCGCCGCCCGAAGTCACGATGGCGACCACCGATTCCGCATCCAGCGCGGCAGTGTCAGCCGGCGCGAGGTCGTGCGCCACGAGCACGTACGGCTCGTCGCGCACCGGTACCCCGGGTCCGGATTCACCGGTGAGTCGCGCGACGATGCGGTCGCGCACATCACGGACATCGGTGGCCCGCTCGGCCATATTGCCGCCGAGCGCAGTGAGTTGGTCTGCAAGGTCGCGGGCCACGACCCACACAGCGCGCTCGGGGCGTACGCCGTCGTCTCGCACCTGGGATTGAGCGGCCTTGACGAGTGACGGATCGGTTGCCATCGTGGCAGTCACCGTCAGGATCTCCGCCGCTGCGCCGGTGGCCCGCGAAGCCGCTGCCTGCAGTTCGTCTCGCACCTGCTGGCTCGCGGCGTTGATGGACTCGACTGCACCCTCACGGTCCTCTTCCGGCAACGGTTGCCCGGCAGTAGGTTCGCTCAGCGGTCCTGCCATGCGCGCAACGGGCGCTGCGCGGCGGCCGGGGCTCACCCCGACGCCGCGCAGCACCTGCATCACTTGGAGTCACCTACTTGTGCGCTCGCGTCGGTCATACCTCTGGCCTTTAGATGCCTCTTGTCGGCATCCGCCTCGAGCTCCGAAGGAGCCTCATCGATAGTGGTGACAACAGCATCGACATCACCCTCGGCACCCTCGAAGTCCTCCTCGCGACCAGGCGTGCGCAGGTTCCACTTGGTAATTACCCAACGGAACAGGAAGTAGTAAATCGCCGCATAGCCCAGGCCAATGGGGATGAGCAACAGTGGCATTTCTGCGATACGGAAATTGAGCAGATAGTCGATCGCACCGGCAGAGAACCCAAATCCGTCACGAATGCCCAACGCGTTGGTCAGTGCGAGGGCGGAGCCGGTCAGAACCGCGTGAATCGCGTACAGCGGGTAGGCGACGTAGACGAATGCGAACTCAAGAGGCTCAGTGATACCCGTCACGAAGGCAACGAGTGCAGCGGAGCCCATGATGCCCGCGGTCGCCTTGCGGTTCGCTGGCTTCGCGGTGTGGACGATGGCAAGCGCTGCCGCCGGCAGAGCGAACATCATGATCGGGAAGAAGCCCGTGGTGAACAAACCAGCTGTGGGGTCGCCAGCCAAGAAGCGGGGAATGTCACCGTTGACGGCGATGCCGGCTGAGTTCGTGTATTCACCGAACTGGAACCAGGGGAACGCGTTAAGCAAGTGGTGCAACCCGAAGGGCAGCAGCAGGCGGTTCAGCAGTCCGTAGACGAATCCACCGATGATCGGCAAACCGGTCACCCACTCACCAACCGACGTAAATCCGGAGTCAAACCAGGGATAGATCAGCGAGAGGACCACCGCGATAATCACGGCGCTTCCCGCAGTCACGATCGGCACGAACCGGCGGCCGCCAAAGAACGCAAGCCATGTGGGCAGCTTTATCCTGGAGTACTTCTGGAACAGCAGCGCAGCGGTGAGGCCGATGATGATGCCGCCGAGCACGCCGTAGTTGATCAGTTCTTGCTCGGCGCCCTCGACCAGGGGAAGCACCTTGGGGGACATTGCATCGGTGACGGATGTAAACACCAGGTAGCCGATGACGGCCGCAAGACCAGTTGAACCATCGGCCTTGCGGGCGTAGCCCACCGCTACACCGACCGCGAAGATCAGCGGCAAGTTAGCGAAAAGGGCATTACCTGCGGCGCCCATGATGTCAGCGACGGACTGCATCCAGGGCCAAAACCCTGCGACGCCGTCGGCACCAAGCATGTCTGCCTGGCCCAGCCGCAGCAGAAGCGCTGCAGCTGGCAAGGATGCGATTGGCAGCATGAGTGACCTACCCATGCGCTGAAGTTGAGCAAGGCCCGGCGTGCCCCGCTTCTTGGACTCTACTGCTGTGGTCATGAAACACTCCTCGTTGCGTATTCCACCGAAATTCGGCACGTTCTACTGGACCGCTTGGCACGGCGGTGAATCTCTTGACAACAACGCTGTGGTCTGGACCAGTTGCCAACAGGGTGGTCTATACCTCATGATGTTGTCAAGCGCTAAAAAGAAAATTTTTCCGCTAAGGTGGACCGGACCAGACAACAGAGGTGGGCGCTGATGCCGCGGAGCAGCGACGATTCAGAGCAGAGCGCTCACAAGTACCTGAAGGTGCGCGACTTCCTTCTGGCCCTCACTAACGAGGAGCTAAGGGTTGGGGATCCCATCCCATCGGAACGCACGCTCGCCCAGCGCTTTGGCGTGTCTCGCATGACAATCCGGCACGCGATCGACTCACTGGTGGGCGAGGGCGTTCTTGAGAAAGTTCAGGGGCGCGGGACGTTCGTCAAGGAACCGCGAATGGATTTTGAGGTACGCCTATCCACTTTCGGTGAGCAGATGCGCAGACTCGGACTCGTGCCGTCGGAAGACGTACTGGACTCGGGGTCAGTTGCGGTACCCGCCGAAGTCGCTTCCGTTCTCGGCATCTCTCCCGGGGTTCACGTGCATCATCTACGCCGCATCCGATTTGCCGATGGCGCCCCCATGGCACTCGAGGAGGCCTGGATTCCTGTACATATCGTCCCGGAGTTGTTCAACGACGGTCCCCCCAGCAGCCTGTACGAGGCACTGAGGCAGGCGGGCCACGGGCCCCAGTGGGGCGAAGAGACATTCACCGCCGACTCGGCGACGCAAGAGGAACGCACACTCCTCGATATGGGCAACCGCACAGCCGTCCTGCGCGCGACACGCCGCACTCATGGAGAGCAAGGCGCGGTGATGTTCTCGCGTGCCTGCTTCCGTGGTGACCGCTACCAAGTCTGGGTGCCGCTTGCCCCTCCATCAGCGCTTCCCGCATCAGTCTCGACAACGAAGTCTAAGGAGAACCGATGAAAGCCGATGACCCACGTGCTGCGTCCTATCTGAAGGCTCTGGGCGGGGCAGAGAATATTGAGGAAATCGAGCCCTGCACCACAAGGCTGCGGTCGCTTGTCCACGATCCCTCTAAGGTTGATTCACCAGCGTTGCGTGAGCTGGGCGCATTTGGCGTGATGATCAACGGCCGCGTCGTCCAGGTCGTGGTCGGCCCCGACGTCGACGTCGTCGCATCCGAGATCAACGATCTCCTTAATTGAGCCACTCTCCGTCGAGCACTGGCGCCGACGGTTACCACCCCTTAACGAAAGGAACCATTCCCATGGTTGATCCTCAGAAAATTCTTGACGGCCTGGGCGGCGACGCGAATATCGTCGACCTCGAGCCCTGCATCACCCGGCTGCGCGTCGAGGTCGAGGACCCCGCACAGGTCAATGAATCGATGCTCAAGGCGGCTGGCGCGATCGCGGTCATGAAATCTGGTTCCGTCGTTCAGGTCATTGTGGGCATGCAGGCCGACACGATCGCCGCGGACATCGAGGACTTGCGTTGAGCGCTGACATCACCGTCGTCGCTCCTGTCACGGGCACCGTGATCACGATGGCCGAGGTTCCTGACCCAGTGTTTTCGGCAGAACTCGTGGGCCCGGGACTTGCCATTGATCCAGACCCCGTCTTGGGGCGCGACGTCCGCTCGCCGATCGACGGCACCGTAGTCAAGCTTCACCCGCATGCGTTTGTCGTCCAGGCTGCCGACGGTCGTGGTGTGCTGGTGCACCTGGGGATCAACACGGTCCAGCTCGACGGTCAGGGATTCTCTCTCACCGTCGCAGAGGGAGACCAGGTCGCCGCAGGGCAGGTACTCATCCAGTGGGATATCGAAGCGATTGCTGAAACCGGCCGCTCCGTGATTTGCCCCGTCGTCGCATTAGACGCGAAGCCCGACGCCATCGACCTGCACGCAGCGCCCGGTTCTCACGTCACGAGCGAGTCAACTCTCCTCGAGTGGGGCGCATAGCCACAGAGCGGCCCGTGCTCGACTCGCTGACGGGTGGACGCCACCGAGCATAGGCCTCATACACCGCGTCCATCTGGGCGCGCTGCGCCGGTCAAGACAAAAAAGCGCCGACCGCCCCGAAGAGGGGTGGCCGGCGCTTTTGCGTTGCCTGATGCAGGTGGTGGTCACTGCACTCAGCGCGGACTAGCCGCGCGTGAGCTTGCGGTATGTCACGCGGTGAGGACGTGCGGCATCGGCGCCAAGGCGCTCGATTTTATTCTCCTCATAAGCCTCGAAGTTTCCCTCGAACCAATACCAGTTGGCCGGGTTCTCCTCGGTGCCCTCGTAGGCCAGGATGTGAGTGGCGACGCGGTCCAGGAACCAACGGTCGTGCGAGACCACCACGGCGCAACCGGGGAACTCGAGCAAAGCGTTCTCCAGTGATCCCAGCGTCTCAACGTCGAGGTCGTTAGTGGGCTCATCGAGAAGCAGCAGGTTGCCGCCCTCCTTGAGCGTGAGCGCCAGGTTGAGGCGATTGCGCTCACCTCCTGAGAGGATTCCAGCGGCCTTTTGCTGGTCCGGCCCCTTGAAGCCAAAGGCGCCAACATAAGCGCGTGAAGGCATCTCAACGTTGCCGACTTTGATATAGTCCAAGCCGTCGGAGACAACCTCGAACAGCGACTTCGTCGGATCGATGCCGCCGCGGCTCTGGTCAACGTAACTGAGCTTCACGGTGTCACCGATCTTGAGCTCACCGTCGTCGAGTGACTCGAGACCCACAATCGTCTTGAAAAGCGTGGTCTTACCCACACCGTTGGGACCGATCACTCCCACAATGCCGTTACGCGGCAGCGAGAAGGAAAGCCCGTCAATGAGGGTACGGTCACCGAATCCCTTGTTGAGGTCCTTGGCTTCGAGCACCAGCGAACCCAGGCGCGGACCCGGTGGGATCTGGATCTCTTCGAAGTCGAGCTTCTTGGTGCGCTCTGCCTCAGCAGCCATTTCCTCGTAACGGCCAAGGCGCGCCTTGGACTTGATCCGCTTGCCCTTGGCATTAGAGCGAACCCAGTCGAGTTCTTCTGCCAGGCGCCTGGAGAGTTTGGCGTCCTTCTTGCCCTGGACACTCAGGCGCTCCTGCTTTTTCTCCAGGTACGTCGAGTAGTTGCCCTCGTAGGGGTACAGACGGCCGCGGTCAATTTCACAGATCCACTCTGCGACGTGGTCGAGGAAGTACCGGTCGTGAGTCACGGCGAGCACTGCGCCCGCGTACTTGGACAGGTGCTGCTCGAGCCACAGAACCGATTCGGCGTCGAGGTGGTTAGTCGGCTCATCGAGTAGCAGCAGATCGGGCTTCTCAAGGAGCAGTTTGCACAGCGCTACGCGACGGCGTTCACCACCGGACAGGTGAGTGACGGCCGACTCAGGCGGCGGGCAACGCAAAGCGTCCATAGCCTGTTCGAGCTGCGAGTCGAGGTCCCAGGCGTCCGCGTGATCGAGGAACTCCTGGAGCTCGCCCATCTCAGACAGAAGCCTGTCGTAGTCCGCGTCGGGGCTGGCCATCTCCTCGGAGATCTCGTTGAAGCGCTGGAGCTTCTGCATGGTCTCGCCAGCACCCTCCTGAACGTTGCCAAGGACGGTCTTTTCCTCATTGAGCTTGGGCTCCTGCATGAGGATGCCCACAGTGAAGCCGTCGGAAAGTCGGGCCTCGCCGTTGGACGGCTGCTCAAGGCCCGCCATGATCTTGAGGATGGTCGACTTACCGGCGCCGTTTGGGCCCACGACGCCGATCTTGGCGCCGGGCAAGAACGACATAGTGACGTCATCGAGGATGACCTTGTCACCATGCGCCTTGCGTGCTTTGTACATGGTGTAAATAAACTCAGCCACTGATACTCCGTGAGGTCTGGGGTCGGCGCGCGAGCGCCCGTGTGGGATACCCATACACCCTACGCCGTTCGTGCACCCCACCTCAGCGCGCGGGCCTGCATACCAGCCCGCGCGCCGGTCGCCTTTTCTAGGCAGCAGTGGCGGTAGCCTCCTCGCGGTCAGCGTCCGATTCCGCCTCCCCGTCGAACTCGGGGAGATCGGCGCCCGGGTCGAGTTCCGCGTCCCCGCCTTCGGCGCCATCGGCCGTCGCTTCTTGTGCGGCCCGGATAGCGTTATTTGCCGCGGCGGTTCGGGCTTCGGATTCATCCCCAGTGGCACGTGAGAATGTCGCGATCCCGCGCGTGAGGTCATGACCTACGCTGGTGGCGTCGATAATCAGATCGGTGCGCTTGCCGCTGTCCGCTTCCCATTCGTTAGTACGGAAGCGCCCGGTCACCGTGACCGGTTGCCCCTTGGCGATGGACTTGTTGATGAGTAGGGCCGCGGCGCGAAATACTCGCACCGAGAACCATTCGGTGCGCCCGTCTACCCACTCGCCCTTTTCGCGGTCAAAGTACCGCGAGGTCGAGGCGAGTCGGAACGAGCAAAGGCTGACGCCGGAGCTGCCAACCAGAAGTTTGGGGTCGGTAGCGACCCATCCTGTAACTGTCATAGTGAGGTCATTCATGGCGCCCTCCTTGACGCGTGCCGCATTTTGCGACTGCCACCAGGCTTACGCCGGACATGCCCAGAGGCTCATAATGGGCGCCGGAACGCGGAGTCCGGGGGCGGTTTGAGCGCCTGGGGACATCAGCAGGGAGGGAGGATCGCCCTCCCACTAAGGGGACGGACTAGTCGAGTTCGGTGAGCTCGTCGAGCACGCGGTATGCCTGATGGATCATTTCTGTGGGCTCCACCACCAGCGGCATCAGCACCCGCTTCACCGACTCACGTCCCATGGAAAGCACGGTCCGGGAGGCCGACGATCCGCGCGTCGCTCGCGACAGCCAGCCCCGCAGTCCGCTGGCGCTCACCACATCAGGCCACGCCACGGCCTCGAAGGTGCCATTGACCTCATCGGTAATTTTCTGAGCGCTCGCGACCGCTTCGCCCACCACCACGCGCCACGTGGCGGGAAGGCCCGCGGTTGCCTCGTCAATCCAGTCAAGGCGCTCGCGTTCCACGGCAGCCAACGGGATCGCCCGCATCGGCGGCACCGTGCGTGAGCGCCCCGCCGCTACGGCCGCCGAAGCCTCCGCACGGGCATCTACTCCGGCCGAGCGCGCAATAGCGCCCACCAATTCTTCAATGTCAGGCAAGGCGGGGTCGGCATCGCGGGCAAGCGCACCGCTCAGCGCGCGACCGGCGGCGACCAGGTCGGCACGCACCGCCTCTGCGGCTACCGTGCGCAGGGACGCCGCTCCAGCCAACTCGGCTCGCAGGACTTCCATACCCTGACCCGTGCGCGCGCTCACCGGGATCACCGGGACATGCGTCAAACCGTCGTCTTCGAGCAGACGTTGCAGGTCTTTTGCGACCTCCCAGGCGTCCGCGGTCGTCAACTTATCCACCTGGTTGAGGACCACCAGCGAAGGCTGCCCGTGGTCGCTCGCGACGCGCAGGTACGTCTCATGCAGCGCGTTATCCGCATACTTCTGGGGATCCACCACCCACAGCAGCAAGTCCGACATCGGCACTATCCGGTCCACCACGGCGCGGTGCGAAGCCTCCACTGAATCGTGGTCAGGCAGGTCGAGCATGACCAGCCCGCCCAGCGATGCCGACTGCGCCAAGTTGCCAATACCACCGTGTGCCGCCTCCACCTCGACGCCCTCGGGCTCATGCAAATCCCAGGCAGCGAATGAGTCCACCTGTAAACGGCGCCCTGGTGCGATATGGAGCCAAGCCAGCAGAGCATCGGCGGGAGTGCCAAAAACCACCGCGCTGGCGTGCGCTGTAGTGGGACGTGCAACGCCAGGGACCGCGAAGTCCTGACCCGCGAGCACGTTGAAGAGTGTCGACTTGCCGGATCCGGTGCCACCCGCGAGCGCCACGACGGTGTGATCCACGCCCAGTGCTAAGCGTTCGTCGCACCGAGCGATGGTCGCGTTGACGACGCTGCGTACGTCCTCCGGAACCGCTTCCTTCGCCCACTCCATCGAAGACTTCAGACGGTCGACCCGTTCTTGCAGTGAAGAAGTCTCGTCGCGCGGCTCGAGACGCTGAAAGGTGGGGCTCACAACAGGCCTCGCAGCTCAGCGCGACGCAAACGCACGCGAGCCGATGCATCGGGCATGAGCGAGGCCACATCAGTGGGCTTCATCATGTCCAGCGCTTCGCGATTGATGCAATAGCGGCGCGAGGCGGACAACTCTTCGCGAGCATGCTGGAGCGCCTCCGCCATCGACGGAGCAACCAACAAGGACAGCGCGGTGCGTGCAGCCTCAACGCCAAGAGCGGCCGATGCCATGGTGGTCTTCAGCCCTTGCTCACCGACTACGGCGATTCCGTTGGCCGCGCCCGCCAAGCCTGAAACGATTTCATCGCACTTGGCCATCCACACCCGCGTCGCATCCGAGGCAGCGCGTTCACGTGCGGCGCGCGCATCACGGGGGTCACGCTGGTTCGCGAGCCACTGTCCGGGTCCACCCTCACCGTCAGTGAGGGCGTCGACCATGGCATCGGAGGCCGCTGCTGCGGAATACGTCAGCGACGCTTCCACAGCTTCGACGATGTCGCGTTCAATCTCGTACAGCGCCTTCTCGCGTGCCTCACGGGCTGTGCGGCGCTTGGTCCACAGGGTGTTGCGCAGGCGGAACAGCGCGCCGCCTTCCGCGGTGGCCTGCTCCCAGCGGTTGCTCACGGCTCCCGTGGGAATCTGGACGTACCAGTCAGTGCCGCCCTCGGCCTCGGCCTTTGCGGCACATCGGCGCACCTCTGCGCGTACTTCCTTTGCGGCTGACGCCTGGTCGTCCATCGCTTCGGCGAGGGTCTCCAGCCATTCCTTGACTGACTCGGTGGCGCCGTGGAGCGTGCGCTCGACAATGGTCCCGGCCGATGCCGCGGCGACGGAGTCGAGCCAGCGGCCCAATCCACCGAGCACGTCGTGCGGGACAGTGCCGCGGGAGTCGCTGTCCTCGGGGATGACGAACAGGGGCAGGCTCTCGAGGCCTTCGGTTCGCAGGCGGTCGACGAGTTCACGTCGCACTTGCGCGGCAACGTCCATGGTCACGCGGTTCAGCACGATCGCAATCGAAGCGCCGCGATCGGCGCCCAGACGGATCGCGTCCCACGGCACTGCGTCGCCGTAGCGTGCAGCGGTGGTCACGAATACCCATAGGTCCGCAGCCTCAAGCAGCATCTGTGCGACGTCGCGGTTCTCTCCGCGTACCGAGTCCAGGTCCGGCGAGTCGACAATCGCCAGTCCGCGTGGGACTGCCTCGGAGGCAATAACGGTGCCGCGCTGAGCGACGTCGCTCAGCACCGCACCGTCGAGTGGGTGGTGAAAGACATGGGGAACCTTGGTGGTGGGGCGCAGTACGCCCGACGCGGTGAGCTCCTCGCCCAGCAAAGCGTTCACCACAGTGGACTTGCCCGCGCCGGTGGAGCCTGCGACCACCACGATTGCCGGGGACGCCTCTTCACGCACGCGCGGAATGAGGTGGTGGTCAAGCTGATCCAGCATCTTGGAAATGACGTCGGCAGACTCGTCCTCACGTCCGGTGGGCATGGGAAGTTCCACTTCGGAAACCACGCGTCGCGTAGAGACCAAGGCGTCAAGGAGCGCACCTGGGTACGCCCATGTCCTGATAGGCCGGGTAGTCATACGTGCTGAGAGCCTCCTCACAAAGCCGCAACAAGGTTATCGCGCCTGGCTTTGTGTACAGTTCACCATTGCACGTGTCGCCTGCGCGAGCGGAGAGTCGTTCACAACCGTTGTGAAGCCCCGATATTCTGGTGCAGTGACGCAGCCGCACGGGCCGCGCGCGGGCCCCCGTAGCTCAAGGGATAGAGCAACGGCCTTCTAATCCGTAGGTTGCAGGTTCGAATCCTGCCGGGGGCACCGGTGCAGGGCACCATGGACGCGGCAAGCGGGGAATGTTCGCCACCTCAACAGAGTTCTTGGAAGTAGTCCCGTCCCAACGTTTGAAAGGCCAACATGCCATCCGCTCTATTTTCTCCCCTCACC
>Ga0307486_1000463_pt1 | contig 37015 bp, 31 predicted proteins | sample CBIW02metaG_FD_203663 | JGI IMG/M metagenome (GOLD analysis project Ga0307486, IMG submission 203663) | Sea-ice brine microbial communities from Beaufort Sea near Barrow, Alaska, United States - CBIW 0.2 | ecosystem: Environmental > Aquatic > Marine > Coastal | place: USA: Alaska | collected... | reverse complement strand
TCTTCACAAACCAACAATAAATGAATATGGTCTGCACAAATATTGTATGCCAACACATTTAGGTTATCATCTTTTACAATTTTGGCAATGGTTTGTGTTATTATAAACTCATCCTCATCTGTAAAGTATCTGATGTTTGGGTTCGGGTTAGTGCCTGAATCCCTTTTTTCACGGACTTTGTACTCAATCATCCTTTTTGATGTTCTGCTATCGTGTACCGCAGTGGTGATATGAAATGCTTTTTTGTTTTTTTCTTTAAATATTTGAGGAAACTCCTGTTGCCAATTAAAAGCTTTATCTCCTGCAATTTCTACATCATCAATTAAGCTATTTCCACATTTAATATTGTTATTTAAATCATTTAATTTTCGGTTAGGTTGTGCTGTTCTCAGCCATAAAGATAGCTTGGCTATTTCAACACTTTCTTGATTTAAATCAACCCCAAATAGGTTGTTTTCTAAAATGGTTTTTTCAACATCACTAAGTACCATTGCATCCCCAAAAAGTTTGGCTTGCAGTTCATCAACATACTTATGTTCTAAAATCAAGAAATCCAAAGCCTGGTTTAAGAATGCGCCAGAGCCACAGGCAGGGTCACAAATAGTTAATTGCAATAGCCAGTTTCTATATTCAGTAAGTTTGTCAATTAAAGCTTTTATAGTTTTCTTCTGCCGTTTCTTATCAGTGATATAATCTTCTTCTACAATTTCAAGTTCAGCTTTCTTTTCTTCACACAGCTTTCCTACAGTATTTTCAACTATATATTTGGTTATGTATTTTGGAGTGTAAAAAACACCATCCTTTTTTCTTTTGGATTTAGATTTGTCAATTTCCAGCCCTTCCAATTGAGCCTTAATTTCATCCAATTCATTCAGGGAATTTTCAAAAATATGCCCTAAAATATTCACATCAACTTCAGAGTCAAAATCATATTCAGAAAGCTTTAATGTGTGTTTGTACAGCAAGTCATCATCAATAGTTATGGTATCTAAAACTGCATCTGCTTTAAATAAACCGCCATTGTAGGCATACACATCATATTGCTTTCCTTTATAACCTGTATTTAAGTAGCCAAAGTATTTTTTGAACCTGGCAAATAATGGGGTATAGGCATCTAAATCTTTTAGCTTATTCCATTGTTCAAGAATCATTCTTACCGAGTTTGGAGGCAGTAACTGCCTGTCCTCGGCAAAAAATAAAAATAAAAACCTGTCCAGTAATTTTTGTGATTTTTGAAATAAAGTTAAAGCATCAAATTGTGGGTTCAGGATAACCAAACTTTGGTGTAATTCCCTTTTAAACAAAGAGTAATCATTGTACAATTTTTTTGTGATAGCATCCTCCTGACTTATAGATTCCTTTTTAATATTTTTAGGAGTGTCATTTTGGATATTTTCAAAAGCTAAACATAAATACAATAATTCAAATTCCTTTTCAGTTAAAGTAAATAAGTTGAACTCAATATGTTCAATGGCATTGTCTATGTAAAATCTTAGTTTTTCAAAATTTGAAGTAACCACATAAGTACATTCCGGTTGGTTATTTTTATACCCAAAAGCCTGAACTTCTATTTTACTTAAATCGGTGGTATTTGTGCCTTTTAACTCTATAACAGCTTTTACAACATCATTTACTACAATTGCACCATCAGCTTTTTTGCTGTCTTTTACATTTTTGTATTCTGTGGTTATATTAAAATCAGGAGTAGGGTTTTTAGTGTAACCCAACACATTTACAAACAAATCAATCAAAAAGCCCCCTTGATATTGTTCTTCTTTGCTGTTTCTAATATTATCCTGTATTGTAGGATTGTGAAAATGGGTTTTGAATAATTCCCATTGCGTTGCAATTTTTTCTTTGTTCTGAGTTTTTAGGTGTTTTGTTACAACTGAACTCTGGAATATTGACATAGGTTGTTTTTGGATTGATAAAGCTAAAGTATATTCTTTAATTTTAGTCTTTCCTGATGAATTTCATTTCCCTTGCTCAATATCCATGGTACTGTTTTAGAAAATTGTAGGATAAAAATTAACTGCAGACGCCAAGGTTTACGCAAAATGCGCAAAGGCTTGCTATCTCATTAGGTGCTTCTGTCAAAAAGCCCCATTCTTATTTCCTTATCAATAATTATTCGATAGTATTATTTTCATTTTCAGAAATCATTTTTTTCTTTTGGTCCTTTGCGTTTTTCTTCCTGGCGAGCTTTGCGGTTAAAAAGGAAAGAAGCAAAATTGCAATTCTCAATCAGGGACTTTTTAAATAATCCACATTGTTCTAAAACATAGACATACACATCAATTGGCAACAAATTTTAGATAAAATGATGTCTGTCTTTCTTAAAAGTCGTTTCCCGGTTTAAAATATGCATCGGCGTTAATGACCTGATCGTATTTCTTAGATAAACTGTCATATTTTCACTGTTTGGCATTTTTATAAAAAGACTTTTACTGTTATTTTATAAAAATTTTTGAATTGCTATTCAAAGGAAAAACAACATTCCACGCCGGAAATACGACCATTATCATGGACGCCAAGGATTAGGTGATATTTTGCTCAAAAAATTCTATTACTTTCTACAATTTTAAAGCACAAAAAAACGTTCATTAAAGTGGCGAGATTTTGGATTAAATCTACCTTATAAACCAATCATTTATTATGTAAAATGATAAATATCATAGGATTAAGAATATTTCTAAGTCAAATTTAAACCTTTAAAATTTGCGATAAAAACGTAAAAAAAAGATAAAATGTATCCATTTGTAAAAAAACACGGCATTATCCTGGAAAAGACTGAAAATAGCTTTGAAAATGAAGGTGTTTTTAATCCGGGTGCCATACGTGACGGTGAATTTGTTCACATTTTTTACAGGGCTGTTCGTGAAGGAAATTTTTCATCAATAGGATACTGCAAATTAAAAGGTCCTTTAGAGATAATCGAGAGATGTACACATCCTATTTTTTCCCCTGGAACGAGTCAGGAATTTAAAGGTACCGAAGATCCCAGGATCACAAAAATAGAGGACACTTATTATTTAAGTTATGCGGCTTTTGATGGTGTCAATGTATTTGGCGCATATGCTACTTCAAAAGACCTGAAAACTTTTGAGAGGAAAGGAATTATCACCCCCAAATTCACCTTTGATGAATATGCTACATTGATCCGTCAAAATTTGGAAAAAATAAGTGAAAAACACGTGCTGTTTTATGATCTTTTTCAAAAGTACAACTTGACAAATATGATGAAGGCGGACCTTTATGTATGGGATAAAAACGTGATTTTTTTTCCGAGAAAGATCAACGGGAAATTCGCCTTTTTACACAGGTTATTTCCCACTATTCAGATTGTATTTTACAAAGACCCGAAAGAACTCACCGTGAAATTCTGGAGCCATTATGTCGCCAATTTAAAAGAACATATCGTACTAAACCCATCCTTTCATTATGAGCGAAGCCACATTGGTGCTGGTTGCCCTCCTATTGAAACTGAAGACGGCTGGCTATTGGTCTATCATGCAGCCCAAACTTCCCCTACTGGCCTTATTTACCACGCTGCCGCGGCTTTACTTGATATCGATGATCCTTGTAAAGTGTTGGCCCACCTCAAAAAACCCTTATTTGAACCTACCGAACCTTATGAAAAAGTGGGAGTAGTCAACAATGTGGTATTCCCCTCTGGAAGCGCTCTTTTTGACGATGAACTCTACATTTATTATGGTGCCGCCGACCTCACTACTGCCGTTGCCTCCATGTCAATAACTGCTTTGTTAAATGAACTTAAAGATCAAAAGAAATGATAAATAGTCCCTCAGACTCCAAAATACTTCTAATGTCAAGTTTTCCTCCGACAGAGTGTGGAATCGCGACTTACACGGCCGATATACTTAGTGCAATTTCCAAAGGTTTTAGCCAAACTTTCACCTGTATTCAATGTGATCTAAAAAGGGGAGATCAAACTAATTCTACTTCAGAATATGTCTTGAATCCTGATATCCAGGAAGAGTACTCCAGAATTGCCCGGGAAGTAAATTTAGACAGCACAATAAAATTAGTCCATATCCAGCATGAATTTGGCTTATTTGGCGGTATTTATGGAGATTATTTATTCGATTTTCTGAAAGAAATAAAAATTCCCGTTGTTTTTACCTTTCATACGGTTTTATCCAATCCCGATGAAGAAATAAAGAAAGTTGTCAAAGACCTAGCATTATATGCCGCTTCTATCATCGTGATGACTCATTCTTCACATAAAATCCTGGAAGAAGAATATCAAATAGAATCACAAAAAATAGAATGTATTCCGCATGGAACCCATCTTGTGAGATGGGCAGACTCTGAGAAATTGAAGAAAAAAAATGGGTTTCAAAACCGTTTAGTCCTTTCAACTTTTGGATTGTTAGGTCCCGGTAAAAGTATAGAAACCGCTTTGAAGGCTATGCCTGAAATTATTAGGCATCGACCGGAAGTTCTCTATCTGATTATTGGAAAAACCCATCCTAATAACATTAAGAACAAGGTTGATGAGTATCGAAACTACTTATTACAATTAGTGGATGATTTGAAAATTTCCCGAAATGTGATTTTCATCAATCGTTATGTGAAATTATCGGAACTTTTAGAACTTCTTGGTGCAACCGACATCTATTTATTTACTTCAAAAGATCCTAATCAGGCCGTAAGCGGCACTTTTGCTTACGCCATGAGTTGCGCCTGTCCAATAATTGCAACTTCTATCCCCCACACAAGAGAAGCCCTTACAAAGGATGCTGGGTATATCATCAATATTGGAGATTATGAAGCGCTGGCAAAAACCTGTATCAATTTACTTTCAAATGAAAAATTAAGAAAATTCATGAGTTTCAATGCATTTCAAAAGGCTAATGCGTATTCTTGGGAGAACACTGCTGTTAAGCATAGCTTTCTTTACCATAAAATTCTTAAATCCTCCTTACCAGTTAAGTTTGATTACCCTGAAATTAAACTTGACCATTTTAAAACAATGACAACTAATAGGGGAATGATTCAATTTTCAAAAATAGACATTCCAGATCTTAAATCTGGATATACATTAGATGATAATGCCCGCGCCTTAATAGCAATTTGCATGCATTATCAAATTTTTAAAAGTGACGAAGACTTAAAATATATCAGAATTTACCTGGACTTTATTCAACGCTGCCAGATGTCTCAGGGAACATTTGTCAATTATATTGACGAGAATGACAAAATCCACATTAAAAATGACGAGGTAAATCTTGAGGATTCCAATGCGAGAGCCATTTGGGCTTTAGGCATAGTTATTTCAATGAAAGATATTTTACCGGAGAAAATAGGAATGCAGGCCTTAACCTGCTTTCAAAAAACTTCTCAATTGATTAAAGGTATACTATCCCCAAGATCTATAGGTTATGCAATAAAAGGTTTATATAATTACCATCTTTCAATTCCTGAAAATCATATTAGAATCAATATAGAAAATCTTGCAAAAAAGCTCATTTCCCGTTATGATATTAACCGTGAAAAAAATTGGGAATGGTTTGAGGAATACCTAACCTACGCAAATAGCATATTGCCGGAAGCGCTTCTCTATGCTTATTTGTTAACTGGCAAAGAAGTTTATAAGAGGGCGGCTTTGCAAACTTTTGATTTCTTACTCTCAAAAATGTTTGTAGACGGTCAGTTGAGAGTGATTTCCAATAAAGGATGGTGTCAAAAGGGATCAGAACCCAACATCTATGGGGAACAACCAATTGATGTATTTTGCCTTATCCAATCTCTGGATATCTTTTATAAAACCTTTAGTATTCCGCACTATAAAAGTATGATTCAAAAAGCTTTTGGCTGGTTTTTAGGTGACAATCACTTATCTCAAATTGTTTACAATCCTTTAACCGGAGGTTGTGGAGATGGCCTTGAACAGGAAAATGTAAACCTCAATCAGGGAGCAGAGTCAACTGTCTGTTACCTAATGGCACGTTTAATAATGGAACGTGATGTAAAAGAACAGTCAATAGATAAAGTAGATACCTTGCTTTTGAAAACTAAACGCGTAAAACATAGGGTTCAAAGAGGCAATAAACCTAAAATTTTAGATGAATAAACTTTTTCCTTTGAACCTAATTTTAAATATTATTTAAAATTAGGTTCAAAGGAAAGTATAATTTAACATTCTTCGATTCCAGACTCAAAAATAAGGATCAGGATCACAGCGAATTAATTATAAGATTCGACTATTCTAAATAAATTTCGGATAAGCTTTTTGTCAAAAAATTTTAATCCTTTGCTTTTATACTTTGAGAATATCAGTTGGAGTATTTATTAGTACCGTATGATTTCCCCTGAGTGCTATAGGTTGCCTCATAATTTTAGGATTATTTCTTATCATTTTTATCCAATCATCTGTTGAAAAATCATGTGATTGAAATTTTAATTTATATGAATCCTCCTCCTGATTTACCAAATCCTTGATTTCTAAATTTAATCGACTGCATAATTCGGCTATTTGTGTTCCAGTCAAAGGTGTTTTTAAAACGTCTATTTCTAGAATATCCAATCCTTCAGCTACGGCGAAAGCCAAGGTTTTTTCCGCAATGAGCGATTCAGAGTTATAAAATATTGTTATTTGTCTATTGGATGTGGCTATTTCTCCCATTTATGTTTTTTAGGATAAAGTTATCACATTTTTTCATTAAATTTCATGTAGCATTATAAATGCATTAAGTTTTTCTCCCCGAGGTTATATTAACTATTTCTCATCCTTTTTTAGCGTATAAAAAATAAGTAAAATGAAATATTATTATTTAATTATTGGGTTTTTTGTATTCAGCCTATCAGCTAGACCTCAATCTGCAGAGATTCAAATGTCACACACCAGACCTACAATTGGGGAGTTAATCAAAAATCTGGAGGATTCGAATAACAATCAAATAATGGTAATTGCCCACCGTGGCGCCTGGCATAACGCACCTGAGAATTCACTTCAAGCTATTCAAAACTCTATTGTAATGGGAGTAGATATGGTGGAAATTGATATTAGAGAAACCAAGGACGGGCAACTTGTCCTTATGCACGACTCAAATATTGACCGAACTACTACTGGGAAAGGAAAGATAAAAAACTGGACATTGAAGGAATTAAAAACACTCAATCTGGTAGATAGCTTTGGGTCTGTAACTGTAAACAAAATACCAACCTTAAAAGAAGCTCTACTACTATCCAAAGACAAAATACTTATCAATTTAGACAAAAGTTATAATTACATTGACAAGTGTTATGAAGTTATGAGTGATACAGGAACTATTAAGCAAGTAGTTTTTAAAGGCCAAAAAACCAGAAGTCAAGTAGAAAATAATTACGGACAATATATGAATCAAATCTATTTTATGCCGATTTTCCAGCTTCCAAATAAAAATGCAAAAAAAAATATAGAGGATTACTTAAATTATCGCGTTCCAGTTGCATTTGAAATTATTGTTAACCGGGAAATTGCTGGTGTTTTCAATGAGTTTGAAAACATCCGAAAAAAAGGAGCGAAAATATGGGTGAATGCTCTTAGTGAAAAATATAGTGCGGGCCACGATGATGAAAAAGCCAAACTGGACCCTTCAATTTATGATTGGTATATTAAAAACAATGTTAACATGATACAAACAGACCAACCAGAATTATTGATCAATTACCTAAGAGAAAAAGGACTTCACTGGTAAATTAAAATTGTAAAGTTTAAATTGAAATGTCAGCGTTCGTTTTTCATTGAATTTGACAAATTATTATTTTAAATCTGAAAATATATACTCATATCGAGCTAATTAATAATAAACATTAAAATTAGAAATAGAATTTTGAAGATTTTATTTTCTAATTAATTTTTTACGAAAGCTAGCTTATTCAAAAATAGTTTCTGATAAATATCATTTCATAAGTGCTTAGTTATTAGTTTCTTTAATTAATAATTAACAAAAAGGCATTGAATATGAAAGGAATTTTACTCCGTATGTTTTTATTTTTTTTCCCTATCCTACCCATTGCAAAAACTGATATTTGCAAAAAAATTAATTTTTCAGATAAAGAAAAAGAAAATGACGTTCTCAAAAATAATGGAGATACAATTAATCTGAACGACAACCCCATGGGTAATCTTGCGTTTATAAGTTTAAGAGTGAATTACACCAAACCTTTAAAGAATATATCAAGGCATTTCTCCCTTCAATTTATTCCAATAATGCGATTTCGTTACTTTATATTGATCATAACGACAACATACGGCAGTCATTTCTTATTTTAATTGAAGCAATTCAGAATAAAATTTATTAATTAAAATTTAATAAAATGTTAATCAAAGAAAACAAAAAAACTGTCGATATTCATACCGAGAATGTCATTTTAAAAGGAAATCTAACTATCCCCGAAAATGCAAAAGGAATTGTAATCTTTTCTCACGGGAGCGGTAGCAGTAGAATAAGTCCAAGAAATAATTATGTAGCGGAAATTTTACAACGTAACGGACTAGCCACACTATTATCTGATCTTTTAACTGAAAAAGAAGATCGCATTTACGAAAATAGGTTTGACGTAGACTTATTGACAGAAAGATTGATTGGCGTAACAAATTGGGTATTGAAAAATCCTGAAACAAACAACTTAAATTTGGAATATTTCGGGGCAGGCACTGGAGCTGCATCAGCCTTAATGGCGGCAGCTCATTTTGGAGACCAGGTTAAGGCCATTGTCTCAAGAGGAGGTCGGCCTGATCTTGGAATGCAAAATATTGAAAAAGTTAAATCGCCAACGCTCTTAATTGTTGGGGGCAATGATGAATTGGTGAAGCAATTAAATCAAAAGGCTTTTGGGAAATTAAAATGCGAACGTGAATTTAAAATTTTACCGGAAGCTTCTCAACTTTTTGAAGAACCAGGAAAATTAGATTTAGTAGCCACTTTAGCTTCAGATTGGTTTTCTAAATGGTTATAAATGAAAAAAAACACCAAACAAGTTCTTGAATTGCTTTAATTCTCAACTCTGCATAACAAGCTTTTATTGATCAAGGTGAAAATTAATTAACACCTCCTAAACGTTTTATAATTTGGGTCAATAGAAGTGCACTTAATGCAAATATCCCTACACTTACAAATTGCCAAGCTGTTAAAGAACTTAAGGAAAGTACCTCTTTTAAAATTGGTACATAATAAGCAACTGCCATAATTACTAATGATAACGACAGGGCGGCCCAAATATATAAATTAACGGTAACCTCATTTTTAAAAAAAGACCGGTTTCGTTTTGGCAAATTAAACACATTGAGGAGTTGGGCCAAAACCAATGTATAAAACGCCATATTATTTACAATTTTAGGTGACAATTTTAAAATATAAAAGGCATAAATTGTAATCCCTATGACTGCTGCCGTTATACAAAAACCATAGACTAGGATTGATGCCCAATTTTTTTTTGTTATTATAGATTCATCAGGATTCCGCGGCTTTTCCTTCATTATATCTCTCTCACCTTTGCCCATTCCAAGAGCCAGAGCCGGGAAAACATCGGTTACCAGATTGAGAAATAGAATTTGCAGGGGAAGAAGAGGCAAAGGCAAATTGGAAATGGAAGCACCTGCAACTGCTATAATTTCTGCAAGATTACAGGACAGAAGATATATTACAAACTGGCGAATATTCCCAAAAATATTCCTACCCTGCCGAATTGCAAGTTCTGTAGAGGTAAACTTATCATCCATAAGAATGACATCGGCTACTTCTTTCGCGGCTTCTGTACCACGAATCCCCATAGCAATCCCAATATCTGCCTTTTTTAAAGCGGGTGCATCATTAACACCATCTCCCAGCATTCCTACAATAGTGTTGTGAGCCTGATAAAAATCCACCAGATCCAATTTCTGCCTCGGAATCATTCTGGCAAAAATGCATGCTCTTAGAATTCTGTCATCTTCTCCATCACTTAAATTTTTCATATCCTTAAGCTCGTTGCCCTGGATAACACTTTCAGATGGACTATTTGGCTCTAGCAACCCTATTTCTTCCCCTATTTTTCTTGCAGTCCCTGGATGATCTCCTGTAATCATAACCACTCTTATTCCTGCATCTTTATAAGTTTGGATAGCAGCTCTGATGTCATCTCTTGGAGGATCCAAAAATCCGATAATTCCAATAAATACAAGTTGCTGCAATATATTTTCCTTCTCAGGTTTCGTTTTATATTCGCGAAAAGCAAAGGCCAAAACCCGTAAACCCTCGGCGGCGATCTTTTCTGAAAGTTCCTTCCATTTATCCCTTTCCTTCAGCGGCATTATGCCATTTTGGGTTAAGATATTATCACAGGATTCAATAACCGATTCAAACGCTCCCTTGACAAATACATAATATTTGTCTTCATTTTGGTTGAGAGTAGCCATTATTTTTCGCTCTGCATCAAAAGGTAATTCCAATATTTCCAAATAATGATCCCTGATTTCATTGGAGCAATAACCTAACTTCTCTGCGAAGTCCATCAGTGCAATTTCCATAGCATCACCGATTCTTTTTTCAGCACCAGGTTCTATATTATTACATAAAATGCCAACCTCAACTATCCTTTTAAATACTGCATCATTTTTGAAAGAATCGGGATTATTAAAATTTTTTGATTCAAATTCCTTATCCTGAAATACCAGCTTATGTACCGCCATTTTATTTTCGGTTAGGGTTCCTGTCTTATCTGTACAAATAATGCCAGTTTCTCCCAGTGTTTGAACTGCTTCCAATTTTTTGATTATTACATTCTTGTCAGAAAGCCTCAGCATTCCCCTGGCCAATGCAATAGTTGCTACAATTGGTAAGCCTTCCGGTATCGCCGCAACTGCAAGTGCAATTCCAGTTTCAATCATTAACAACAGATCTTTCCCTTGAAGGTATCCAATCAATGTTATAATTGCAGCCAATATAATTGTCAACCAGATAAGCTTTTGGCTCAGTTTATTTAATTTTTTTTCCAAAGGAGTTCCCTCCTTTTTGGCTTCCTGAGCCATAGTACTTATTTGTCCTATTCGAGTTTTGTCTCCTGTTGCCGTAACCACTGCTTTAGCAGTTCCCCTTTCGACAATAGTTCCTTTAAAAACCATATTATTTTGCCCCATCAGGGAAGTTTCCCGAGGCAATTTCTTTAGATTTTTTTCAACTTGATTGCTTTCTCCCGTGAGCACAGCTTCTTTCAATGCCAAATCCTGGTTTTCAATAAGGCGGGCATCGGCAGAAATCACATCCCCGGCTTCAATCAGAATTATATCCCCTGGCACTAAAAAACAGGATTTTAGATTTTTTGTACTGCCATCTCGCAAAACCTTGGCCATGGTTTGAGTAAGTTTTTGCAGTGCCTCTACTGATCGTAAAGCCTGCCATTCCATAAAGAAGCCGATTACTGCTGTTAGGACAATAACAATAAGTACAGCAAAACCCTCTACCCACTCATTAAAAAGAAATGCCAATCCCATGGCACCAGTTAAAATATAAATTATAGGATCCAGAAGTTGTTCCAGAAAAATTAGCCAGACACTTTTTGGCTTTTTTCTTTTAAGGGTATTTTCCCCAAAAGTCTTTAGTCTTTTGTTCGCTTCAACCAAAGTTAAACCGCCATTGGCATCTGTCCCCAATTGAATAATAACATCCTTAACAGATTTGGCATGAGGATATTTCGTCATTTTCATTTTAAAAGCATTTGGAGTAAACTTTTCTACGAAGGATTCGTTTTTAAAAACCTGAAATTTAAATTCAATAAAAAATCTAACTTTTTTATTATTCTAATTTACAAAGGGAGAGTATTTCTTTAGATGATATATATCATTGTAATGAATTCCACCCTTAAAATTTTGTGGCTGTTATGAAGAATTTTGTGCAAAGTATCATATAGGTTGATCTAAGTAGATCATTACTTTAGCAATGTTAATCATCTAAAATAGTATTACTATTATTAATGAATCGTTGGTCTTCAGATACTTTTTTGCAAAAATTTCCAAGCTCAGATATATCCTTTTTCATTTCCAATAAGACAAAAGATAGGTGGAAAAAAGAATTATAAAAAAAAGAAACAGGCAAGCCCTAAGCCAACCTGTTTCTTGCGAAGAAATTAATTTTATTTTCCATAAAGGAAATTTTTAATTTTCCCATTACTGCTAAAAGGGAAATTAGATTCTCCTAAAAAAATATTTCTAATTTCTTCGTGATGGTTAATTACTGATATTAATCAGTAGATAACCTAAGATTTTAATAGGAAGCAGAGTACCCAAAAAGGCACCTCTGCTTCCCCGAGACATTAAATGCTATCAACTGACTAATCGCTCTAAATAAAGTGATACGGGTAACACCCGGCAATAAAACAGCCTTAATATCTCTAATTAATTAAAAGAACTTTTTACTAACACTAATTTAATAGATATGCGATAATAATAAAATGATAAATATCAATTTTCTAAAAAAATGTCTTTTAAAATCCGTTTATGGGAGAAATCTTTTCCTAGTTCAATATAGATCAATATGGCACTAATTGGTATCCCATATTAAGTAAGAACACACCTAGCAAAAATAAAAACACATATATTAGTTGAACCCACTTAATATTAATAAATTCAAGCCATTTCGCCAACTTTCGAGGAAAACTAAAGCCCACCAGTCCTTCAGTTAGGGACAACCATCCAAGAGCTGTGATTATAAATCGCCAGTTAGGCTCCCAAACATTGTGAAAAAGGATATTGATCAATCCAATTACAATCGCTAAGAAAGAGGTTATAATAAGAAACTTTTGATCCTTTAAATCTTCAAATATTTGCCTGATACGAATGGGATTGAAACTTAGAACGAAGAAAAAGATCAATAGATACCAACCCCAGAATCTGGCCAAAAATAGTGATGTTTCCATGATGTCAGTTTTAACTCTATTGAAATTACCCAGTCTATATCTTTTCTGAAATGATATATGTCATTTTAAAATATAAATTTTTCAATGAAATTTGATGTGGAGGAATATTTATCCACTTCTAATACTGTCCGAATGAAAAACATTATAACCTTAACCTTAAATCCTGCGTTGGACACTTATACCATGGTTGAGCACATGGAACCAGAAAAAAAACTAAGATGTATAGCTCCAATTATTGACCCTGGTGGAGGTGGAGTAAACGTTGCCAGGGTAATTCATCGCTTGGGTGGAAAGTCAATTGCGATCTATACCAGAGGAGGACATACAGGAAGAATATTTAGCGAAATGCTGGACGAAGAAGGGATATCTCAAGATCCGATTGATATTAAAAGGAACTTAAGGGAAAATTTTGCCGTAACCGAAACCTCAACCGGAAATCTTTATCGTTTTGGCCTTCCCGGTCCAATATTGGAAAAATCGGATTACAAAAGCATCTTTAATAAAATTGAAAACATCAGTAATGCAGAATTTTTGGTGGCAAGTGGCAGTTTGTGTCCGGAAGCTCCTGTTGATTTTTATGCGCAGGTTGCAAGAAAAGCTAAGAAAAATAATCTGAAATTTATTCTGGATACATCGGGAAAAGCTTTTTCAGGAATCCTTGAGGTTGGTGCCTTTCTGATCAAACCAAATATGGAAGAACTGGAAGATCTCACCGGTAAAACAGCTATAAATGAGAAGGAACAAAAAAAGCTACTTTTGGAAATTGTAAATAATTATCCGGTGGAGGCCATTGTACTTTCTCTAGGTTCAAAAGGTGCCATTCTTGCATCTGGAAATAAAGCAAAACATTTCCCGGCACTTAAGGTTTTTGCGCAAAGTTCCATTGGAGCGGGAGACAGCTTGGTTGCGGGAATTGTATATAGTTTATCCTTGGGTAAGTCTTTGGAAGATGCTGTGATTTACGGGTTGGCTTGCGGAACCGCGACTTTAAAATCCCCGGGAACAGAATTATTGACAAAAAAAGATGCCGACCTTATTTATCAAACCCTAATTTCGGAAAAAATGAAGGCCTAGTAACCAAGTATTTAGGGTACTACCGGGCAATCATTCATTATTTTGAATTTGTGGTAAATAAATAATCTGTTTTGGATGAATTTACAATATTCATTTAAAACCCTTGATTCTGCTTTACCCGAAAGAGTACCAAGATAAAAAAATGCCAGTAGCATAAAGGAAAATGAATGATTAAAAATAAAGGTATATATAAACAACTATTGTTACTTACGACCAGGATTTTGCCGATAAAACCTACAGGATCATTGAGATGGAAGATGGGGAAATTGTTGGCTAGAGAGCAAAAAATTTGATGTTGGGTTTTTATAATGTTCCTGATATTTTGAACCCAGTTTATTAGTTTTCCTTCACTGTTCAAAAAAAACCGTAAAAGAAAGTGCCCTGCTAAAATCTATATCCCACTTTTAGATTCCCGTATGGTCCAAATTTTGTTTCATCATACATCCCAGCGGCAGGCCCAACATCTATTCCAAAATTGAATCCGTGCTTTCCAAAATAGCTCATTCCTAATGGCAGATAAGCGATAACCCCAGTAACATCTTTTCCACTCCAGATATCTTTAGACTTTACATAGGTGGCGGTAATTCCTGTATGGAACATCAATTTCCCTTCTCTTATGCCGAATGGAAAAACTTTCATTCCTACCCCGATACCTGGGATGCCAAGACCTATTTCTAAACTAATTTTATCCGACACTATTCTTTCATAGGTAATTCCTATGATAGGAGTCGTTCCCGCGATGTTAAATGAAATGGCGTTCTTTCTTATTTCGTTTGTTTCGTTCTTAATTTCCTGAGAATAAATAGTCGAACTTAAAAAAAGGAAACAAATTAAAATTAGGTATTGGTTTTTCATAATTTTCAATTTAAATTTTTAATTCTATTAGGGATTAATTTTGCCGAAGATATAGTTTTTTTTTAATAATATTTTAACACTAAAAAATACATATTTTTATTTGGGCTATTAAAATGCAATTTGATTCTCCTTAATTGCATAAATTCTATAAGGAAAAAGTTTTTTAGTGTCCGATTTATCTTAGGTTCAAAAATGTTAAAATTTAAGTTTTATTTAAGCATAATAGCCTGAATTTTAAATGGTTAATGATTTTAAATAGGGATTCGGTTTTGTACATTTAAAAGAATTAATTTTAAAATTTATTGTTATGAAAATGTTAGTCAATGTAACTTGTCCTATTGAGCCTTTCAGTTCAATGATAAGAAATGGTTCAGCTGGTGAAATTATCGGTCGTGTGATTGATGAAATCAAGCCGGAAAGTATTTATTTTACTGAAATGGACGGTCATCGTGGCGCAGTTATGGTTGTTGATGTTAAAGATGCTTCTTCCATTCCATCTATTGCAGAGCCTTGGTTTTTAAATTTTGAAGCTATTTGTGAATTCAGAATTGCCATGACCCCAGATGACCTGATGAAAGCAAACCTTAGTAAACTAGCTAAAAAGTGGAATGAAATTCCCGCAGAATGAAAAAAAATGTAGGTTCATAAAACCACTTCCAATATACTGAAGTGGTTTTTTATGGGCTTGCCATTTTTAAATGTGAGCCTTCTATATAAGCAATAGCCTAAATCCAAAAACCGGAAGTTCTCCTTGCGTAAAATCAAGATCTTCAGACCTTTTGAAACCTAATTTTTCATACATTTTCCACGCTATCTGCATTGCCTTTGTGGTATGAATAATTACCTGTGCGTTCTCTTGTTCCCTTGCTTTGCTAATGCATTTGTTCGTCAAAAGTTCACCTATCCCATTACCTCTAGCAGAAGGATCTACAGCTAACAACCTAAAACCCGAAGCATTTTTTTCTTTAGTGGCCGTCCCTCCTGAACCGTAATACTGCATATCGTTAAAATAAACAACTCCTCCAGCAGTTTGCCCTTCAGATGAAACAGCCACCAATAGTTCAGTTTTTGGCTTTGTTGTGAAGTTTCCAATATTTGCCAGCATTTTATAATAATCCGGTTGCTCTATTTCTTTTGGAAATCCATCAAGTTGGGAATATACCTTGACCATTAATTTTCCAACCTCGACAAATTCGGATGGTTCTGCATTTCTTATGGTGTATTCCTGTTTGTTCATAATTTTAAATATTGTTTTTTAAGATATCAAATAAATCATATTTTCTCCCAACGAAGCTATTCTAACTTTGAAAACATTTTCATTGTCTAATAAATAGTCAACCGGGAAATCATTTTTAAAACCCTATCCAATATGAAAATATTTACCAATCTCCCAAAGTCCAGGTTTTTTAATCTTGGGTTTAATGATAAATTCCGGGCAAAAATGCTTTCAGCTATTTATTTTCTTAAGATTTATTCTGAACCTTTGTTTAGTTTCATGTTAATTCAACTAATTGAAATTCAATTAAATACAATCAAAAACATCAATCTGTAAGCGACAACAAACGCTTACAACCGATTTTAAACGAAAGTAAATAATTAGAAACCGAATCCAATTTAACTGCTGTTCTATGTTTGTACCGTTGGATCATAAGATTCAATAGTATTAACTGTTTAACCTTAAAAAATAATAACATGAACGCACTTAGAAACAAAGTACAGTTGATTGGAAGAGTAGGACAAGATCCTGAAATCACAAATTTGGATTCCGGCAAGAAGCGGGTGAAATTTTCAATTGCCACCCACGAAAATTACACCAATGCCAAAGGTGAAAAAGTCGAGAACACCGACTGGCACAATGTGGTTGCCTGGGGGAAAACTGCAGAAATTATTGAGAAATTTGTCGGTAAAGGCAAAGAAATTGCTGTAGAAGGCAAATTGACCTCGCGATCCTGGGATGACAAGGAAGGAATTAAACACTACACCACTGAAGTGGTTTGTAACGAATTGCTCTTATTGGGTGATAAATAATAATTTATAAGCATCGCCGGGAGGAATCTCTTTGTGATGCTTATTTCTTTAATCCCTCTATGCTTAAGATTAGAATGAAAATTAATATTCATTATTTTATTTTATAATGATTTATATTGAAGAATCATTTAATCAACTCCATCTGAATAAGAGATTTGTCCTGGCAAAAAAGGTGTACTTTAGTTTGCCTAAAATGATTATTTCAAGGGAATTTCAACCTTTATATTGGTTCCATCCCCTATTTTAGAAGATATATTTATAGTTCCTTTTAGGGAATGAACAAGATCAAGTACGAGATTTAATCCCAAGCCAAAACCTTTTTCACCAATAGTTCCGTTTGTAGAAACATGACTCCCTGTTTGCAATTCCTCCAATTTTTCAAAAGGAATGCCTGTACCCGAATCTTTAACAAGAATTAATAGTTTTTGTTCTGAAATTTTAGTGTCAATAATCAATTTTACAAGCACTTGTCCGCCTTTATCAGTAAATTTTATCGCATTGGATATTAGGTTTCCTGCTATTTGAATTAATTTTTTTCCTGAGAATGGAAAATTTTTAATTTTATCATTATATAGAAATTTAATTTTTATATTCTTGTGCCTTGCCTGAGGGGCATATAAAGCCTCCAGCCGCATGCTAAAAGTTGTTGGCGTGAAATAACTATTTTTAAATTCAGTGGAATTCTCCGCTTCATTTAAAATATCTTCAGTAAGTTCCCGAATATTGGTTCCCGCCTCCTGAATCATTTGCATAAACTCCAGAGTTTCTTCGGGATTTGTTTCTTTGTCTAATGCCAAATCAGTTAAACCGATTATCCCATTTAATGGGCCTCGAATATCATGGACAATTTTATTCTTTGTCTGAATGGCGTCATTTGCTTGCTTACTCGCTATATTTAATTCTTTCATTATTTGAAGACGCTCCACAATTTCCTCTGCAATTATTTTTAATTGCGCTATTTTATCTTCAGAAAGGTATTTCTCATTCTTATCCACAACACATAACGCCCCAATCCTGTCTCCCTTAGAAGTAGTGAGCGGGAAACCCAAGTAGTATTTTAATCCGTTTTCTCCTGCGGCTAAATCTAATTCACAAAATCGAGGATCCAAATCTAACCTTCGAATCTCAAAATAATTTTCTTGCTGAATTGTATAGTTGCAAACAGATTCTTCCCGGGGCATCTGAAATACCTCCATCCCAAAATGCGAAACAGACCATTGGGTATAACTGTCTATTAAATTGACTAGCGAAATTTCGGTGCCGGCAATACTCGTTGCAAGTTTGGTGAGGTTTTTAAATTCCGGCTGCAATTGATCATAGTCTAAATCGAAATCGCTTAAACTTTTAACACGCTGTAATTCTTTATTGAATGTAAATTTGGTAGGATTCATAGATTAGTGAAAACAAAAATAAAGAGGCTAGATTCTCTTTTACAAATATATTGGATTCAACGCTCTACAAAACTTAAATTTTTAATAATTTAAGTTTTAATAATGGGATTTATTATATTGAATTATTATAAATAACTGATAATCAAACTAAAACATCAATACAGTTCTACTTCCAAAAAATATAGTCAAAAAATATAGTAACATGATAATTTAAAAGGAATTCTAAAAAACTATCATTACACATTCTTTTTTTTAAATGAGAGCATAGATTTTAGAATTAAATTTAGCATCCCAGATAATCTCGAAAATTTCGAGTTTTAAAAGTAAGAGACTAAATAAAATTGCTTGTGTGAATTCGAGTGTTTTTTCGAAATTTATATTTTTTTCCCTTTAGTAAACTGTTCTGAATTTTTTTCCGTTTTTGAAATTCTCATAATTTCTTTGGCTATATTCTCAGGAGTTAGAATAAAGTCTATACAACCGCTTGCAATGGCACTCACGGGCATATCCGGTTGAGAGGCAGTCTCGGGCAATTGGGCTATAGTGATTCCGCCTACTTCCCTGATTCCACAGAGCGCTTCAGCCCCATCTCCATCATAGCCGGAAACTATTACGGCGATGAGTTTGCCGTCCCAATTATTTGTAATGGACTTCAAAAATACTGTAATAACGTCTGGCCATCCCCAGGGTTTTGAAATTGGTTTTAGACGGAACTCATCTTTAAGAACATGCAAATCACGTTTTTCCGGGATTATAAAGACATGATTGGGCCTAATATCCAACTTTTCTGTGATCAGTTCAACCGGCATACTTGTGTAATTTGGAAGGATCTCATGAAGCAGAGTAGCAACCGTTCGTAAGTGATTTACGATAACTATAGCACAACCCATATCTGCAGGCATCTTTTGAAGTAAACGGGTATAAGCATCAAGACCACCTGCCGAACCGCCTATGCATACAATAGGAAAATCTTTTGCTGGGATCTCAGTTTTCATAGGTAATTCAGTTTTCATAAAAGATTTCTTCATTTGGTAACTCCAAATATATGAAATGCTAGTGAATTGATAGCTTGTTATTTAATGAGTTCAAAATACAAAATTAAATCAAATCTGTAAGATTCTCTCAATTTTGAAGCAATTTTTTTCTTATCGAAATTAACAAAAACCAGTTGCCCATTTATCTAAATTTAATAAATCAAAAGAATGATTAAATTAGAGTCCCTTATTTTTGAGTATTCAGTACTTGATAGTATTATCTAATATTAATCTTTTATCAAGACTTCCTTTAAAGGTCTTCTAAAGGAATAAGGCCGTTTTGAAGAATAGCCAATTCTGATAATTAAAAGAGGTTGTTCTTCGGGATTTAATTGAAGTATTTCTCCCAATTCTTTTCTTGCGGGGGCATCTTCACAAGCCGAATTGCTATGTGCATAGTTAATATCTAAGGAAGTCGCGGTGAGTGCGACTCTTTGAAAGCTCCTTCCCAGGTTGACCCAAGCTTGCTTATTATTCTCTTTCGCTATAAATAAAAGTATCCCCGATGAATTTTTAAGCAAATTAACATCTTTCCTTCCTTCCCTTTTTGGATCTAAAGCAAGATTCAAAAATAATTTTCCAAGCCATTTTGGAACAGATGGACTCCCAATTGCACCCGAATATATTCCATCTCCTGTTTTTTTAGCTGACTTCGTATTAAACCGTATCCATTGCAATAATTCATTTATAAACTCTTTTTTAGAGAGTTTCAAAACTGTTGCTTTTTTTGTTATTTCAATAACTGGATCTATTTGAAATGCTTTTGTATATAACAAACATAAAACCTGGTCTTGATTTCCGGCCTCATTTAGTTTTTTGATATTTACAGGTGGGATAAGAGCCTTGTTATATTTAGATCTTGTGGATTGCCTAATTTCAATGTTCTTAAATAGCTGATCGTAATTTTTATTATTTCCTGACGATAGTTCCACACGTATGGATTCCTGATAAGGTACTTCCATATTCATTTTAACTGTCGAGAAATAACCAAAATACCCCGCTGATATTATTAAATTTTCCAACGCACAACCCAAACTGATAAAAAGTTCGTGATTATCCGGATCTGCTACAGGAAAAATGCGTTCGTAATCTGGAAATATAGTTATGGAGTTTTTTTCTACCTTAAACTTCCATGGCTGTGAATTATGTACAGAAGGCGCTTTAATAGCATATTGTATCAGATTTATTAAATCCTGATCTTTCATTTCTCTTTTTTGAGATGTTTACTTAAAAACTAAACCTGATTAAAGAATTTTAACCTCTGGAATAAGAACCAATCTTAAGAAAATGGCTGTAATTCCAATATCAAAATTATTACTCTGTTTAACTATAAACAATGATGAAAATCATATTAATCGCTATTTACATGGAAGACTAAAAGTTGATTTCTGAATATCTCTATAGTCGAAACTAAAATTCATTCTCAATTAAAAGGAAGATGCAATACCAATAAAGCTATTGGAGATTTCTTTATAATCTGGAACGGTAGAACCAACATAGAACCCTAATAAAAAGCGACTCCTTTTTTGATAGGCCATATTTAAAAATTTAATCTTATTGTTTTTTCTCCTGCTTTCGTTTATTTTTTGGTTTAACAAATATCAAGGATGATAAATACTTGTTATTAGGCAAAAGGTTATATGAAAATTGATACTAAAAATATTTAAAATTTCTTCTGTTTTTTACTGACATAAAAAAAACCACTCCTTTTGAGGAGCGGTTTAATTGTAACATAAACAAATCGGGGTAAAATATTTTGTGAAAAATTATTCCTTATCCTATGATATTTTCTCTTCTTAGAAAATTATCAAGGCTTTCTGCGATTTTAAAACATTTGCTAACTTTTGAAATTTCATTACAACTTCTTCCATCCATTGATTGAGCCTTACAGTCAAATTGGGACAAATCCACCATTTCGAACTTTTTATTGAATTTTTTACATTCCTCAAAAAGAACTTCAATGGTTTTGTAATTTCCAGGTTCAACCCCTTGTTGCAACAGATATCCTTTTAAAAAATTTTCAATTGCATGCTGTGAATTTTTACAGACTAAAAAGGTCACTAGATCTTCTTCCGGTCTATATAATTCCTCGTTAGCTTCATTTAACTTATCAATTGCATGATCAAAAAATTTATTGTCTTTCGCTTTCATTTTTTAGGTTATTATTTAGTGGACTCCAAATAATCTGGAGCAACATCCACTTGATCTTTTTCCCTCAAGAGAAACCAATTTTTTAGGGATGTTTCAATATCAAAGTTTTCAAACTTGCATTTCCTGCAGAATGATAGAATTTATCATAACAAAACCAGTATCCTAATTCCGAAACCTGGGGAGAATCAGGCTGTAATTGCTATGATAATATCCCAATCATTAAAAAATCTGTTCTAGCCTTTCAGTGCTACCTGTAGGGAGGCAGCGTACTGTCTGGCAACTTTTTTTTCAAATTAATTACATATTTCTATAAAGATCCAATCTTTCCCATCTTGTATCAACTTCTTCCTGTGCCTTTTTAAGCAATTCTGCTCCAATTACCGGGTCATTTTTTACAACTTGGGTAAAACGCCCTTCATTATACATAAAATCACTCAAAGGTGCAGAAGGTGCTTTTGAATCCAATTTGAATTTCTGACCTTTTGGTTTGGATGGATCGAATCTAAAGAGTGGCCAATATCCTGTTTCAACGGCTTTCTCTTGTTGTGAAACTCCATGTTTAAGATCATATCCATGTTCGCCACAATGAGAATAAGCTATAATTAATGAAGGTCCAGGATATGCAGCAGCTTCTTCAATAGCTTTTAGGGTTTGCAAATTTTTTGCTCCTATTGCTACCTGGGCTACATATACATTCTCATAAGAGATCGCCTGAAGTGCCATGCTTTTTTTACTAGTTCTTTTACCTGAAATCGCATATTTAGCACTAGCTCCCATTGGAGTGGATTTAGACATTTGACCGCCGGTATTAGAATAAACTTCTGTATCCAATACCATAATATTGATATTTTCACCAGTGGATAAAACGTGATCTACACCTCCATACCCAATATCATAAGCCCATCCGTCACCACCGATTATCCAAACTGCTTTCTTACGAAGGTATTCAGTCAATTGATTTAACTTAATGGCATTATCATTATTATCAAGAATAGCAAGGGTTTGTTTAAGAGCCTCTATTTGAGCAAACTTCTCATCTTTTTGAGCCTGAGTTTCTTCAGGATTATTCAAGATGGCTTCTACTAGTTCACTTCCAACTAGTACTTCAATAGATTTTAAAAGATCTTCAGCTATTTCCTGTTTTTTGCTCAGCGCTAATTTCATACCCAAACCAAACTCAGCATTGTCTTCAAACAATGAATTCGCCCAGGCTGGGCCTCTACCAAATTGATTGGTTTTGTATGGTGTTGTTGGCAGATTACCTCCGTAAATAGATGAACATCCGGTGGCATTGGAAATTAAAATACTATCGCCATATAGTTGGGTAAGCAGTTTAATGTAAGGTGTTTCTCCACAACCAGGACAAGCACCAGAAAATTCAAATAATGGTTCTAAAAATTGAGATCCCTTTATGTTGGAAGTTTGCAGTTCTGCTCTATCATAGTAAGGCAAATTAACAAAATAATCCCAGTTCACATTTTCTTCAACATCAACCTCAAGTTTTTTCCTCATGTTGATTGATTTGAAATTTTCGATCTCTTTACTCTCAGCAGGACAAACCGCAACACATAGTTCACATCCAGTACAATCCTCCGGTGAGACTTGTAAAATATATGATTCATTTTCGCTTGAAAAAGGTCTTCCTTTTGCTGAAACTGTTTTTAACGATGTTGGTGCATCTACTAATTCATCATTAGAAAGAACCTTTGCCCTAATGGCTGCATGTGGGCATATAGCAACACATTTATTACATTGAGTACATAAGGCGGCATCATCCCAAACTGGAATAATATCGGCTATTCCTCGTTTTTCAAATTGTGTTGTTCCTGTTGGGAAAGTTCCATCAATTGGGAAAGAGCTTACCGGAAGTTCATCTCCCATTCCCGCTAAAATTTTTCCTAAAATCTCTTTTACAAATGGATCTTCGGTTCCAGTCATCATCGGTTTTAGCTCCCTGTTGTTTGTAGATTTTAATGGATAAACAACCTTTTGAAGATTTTCCAATGATTGATCAACAGCATCAAAGTTCATTTTTACTATCTTATCCCCTTTTTTAGAATAGGATTTTACAATAGCATCTTTTATTCTCTGAATGGCTTCATTCTTTGGCAGAACGCCTGAAATAGCGAAGAAACAGGTTTGTAAAATGGTATTTGTTCTTTTACCTAAATGCACATCATTTGCAACTTTGGTGGCATCAATAACATAAAATTCCAATTCGTTTTCAACAATTTTTTCCTGCATTTTTTTGGGCAATTCGTCCCAAATTTCTTCATTCGAAAATGGTGAATTTAAAAGGAAGGTTCCTCCCTTTTTAATATTCTTTAGAATGTCATATTTATCGACGAAATTAAATTGATGGCAGGCAATAAAATCGGCCATATTTATTAAATAGGTAGAAAATATTGGTTCTGGTCCAAAACGTAGATGCGAAACAGTTTGCGATCCAGCTTTTTTAGAATCATATACAAAATAACCCTGAACAAAATTATCGGTAGTTTCACCAATAATTTTGATTGAATTTTTATTCGCTCCAACTGTTCCGTCAGATCCCAGGCCATAGAAAATACAATTAATAGTTGTTCTTTTGGCTTCAAAACTTGGGTTGTAGGATAAGCTTGTAAAACTTACATCGTCATTTATTCCAATGGTGAAATGATTTTTAGGTTTGTCTTTTAAAAGTTCATCGTAAATCCCTTTTACCATGGAAGGGGTGAATTCTTTAGAAGACAATCCATAACGTCCGCCAATAATAACCGGCATTTCACGGTCACTTTCCGCAAATGCAGTCACAACATCAAGATATAAAGGTTCACCTGTACTTCCAGGTTCTTTTGTCCTGTCTAAAACAGCTATTTTTTTGACCGTTTTAGGTAATTTTTCTATAAAATGAGAAATAGAGAATGGTCTGTATAAACGAACAAACAACACTCCAATTTTTTCATCTGAATTTGCAAGGGTTTCAATTGTTTCCTTAACTGCTCCTTCTCCAGAACCCATAATTATTATAACGCGTTCAGCTTCAGGGTCACCTAAATAATTGAACAAATTATATCTTCGACCAGTAAGCTCATAAAATTCATCCATTACATCCTGAACAATTCCAGGAACTTTATCGTAGAATAAATTTGCTGCTTCTCTTGATTGAAAGAATACATCAGGATTTTGAGCCGTCCCTCTTATAACAGGATGATCTGGATCCAAAGATCTTTTTTTATGATCCATGATGTTTTCTTCCGGCATCATGGCTTTAATAATATCATCAGGAATAGAATCAATTTTGGCAATTTCATGTGAAGTTCTGAAACCATCAAAAATATTCAAAAATGGTACTCTGGAGCGTAAGGTCGCTACCTGAGAAATTAACGCAAAATCCTGCGCTTCCTGCACAGAGCCTCCAAACAACATGGAGTATCCGGTTTGCCTGGTTGCCATTACATCTGAATGGTCTCCAAAGATTGAGAGTGCATGGGTTGCAATCGTTCTGGCTGCTATATGTATTACTGAAGGTAATAATTCACCTGCAATTTTAAACATATTAGGAATCATCAGCAATAAACCTTGTGAGGCTGTAAAGGTAGTTGTTAAAGCTCCTGCTTGCAGAGCTCCGTGAACAGCACCAGCGGCACCACCTTCACTTTGCATTTCAACAATTCGAGGTGTATTCCCCCAAATATTTTTTATGCCTTTAGCACTGTACACTTCCGCATGTTCACCCATAGGTGAAGAGGGAGTAATAGGATAAATAGCACAAACCTCATTGGTTTTATGCGCAACTCTTGCAACCGCTTCATTAGCGTCACAAATCAGTTTTGGAAAATTTTTTTTCATTTTGAATCTATTATATTAAAACGCCCTGATTTCAAAAAAGGAAATTCAATTAATCAACTTTAAGCCTTCAAAAAATGAATGACATTAAAATTCTTTTTACTTAATAAAAGTCTAAGGCAGGTATTCTAAAAAATTAATGGAAAATCATTCAGCATGCATCCAGGCTTTCTTTTCTAAAAGTTTAGCTTCAGATTCAACGTGAGCCTCATCAGGAATACAACAATCTACCGGACATACTTTAGCACATTGAGGTTCATCAAAGAAACCTTTACATTCTGTACACTTATCTGATACTATAAAGTAGAACTCATCTGAGATTGGTTCATATTTTTCATCTGCATCTACTTCTTCTCCCCCAGGAGTAGTTACCGACCCGCTTAAAGATGTTTCATCTGAATAAGCCCATTGCTCATCCGGTTCATAAATTGCATTATTTGGGCATTCTGCGATGCATGCATCACAGTTAATACATTCGTCTGTTATGATAATAGCCATAATTTCAATTATTTAAAAAATTATAATGGGTAAATTTATTGAGGTTTTTCCTGTTTTAATATGACGGGAATCATATTTCAGGCTAAAAAGTGAGATCTCCTTTTCAGTATAATTTTCAAACCATATTTGAGGTTATTTTTTACGGTGAAGCAATTATATGAAGTCCTTATATATGACCATCATCATATTTATTTTTGGAACTTAAATTTATATTTGAAGCCTATTAAAAAATAATTCCAAATTATGATTACAAATACAGATATAGGTAATGTGGAACTTCAACCTGAAATCCTGGAAGCGGTAGTTGTCCGTTTTGTTGGTGATTCAGGTGATGGAATGCAGTTAACAGGGACTCAGTTTACTGATACTTCTGCCATGTTTGGTAATGATATCGCAACCTTTCCCAACTATCCTTCTGAAATCAGGGCTCCTCAAGGAAGTTTGTATGGCGTTTCAGGATTTCAGGTACATATAGGTAGTGTTGAAGTGAGTACCCCCGGTGATGATGTAGATTTGCTTGTCGCTATGAACCCTGCCGGTTTGAAAACCAACTTATACTCGGTTAAACCCGGACACACAATTATTGTTGACACCGATGCATTTACAAAAAAGAATTTAGAAAAAGCAGAGTACAAAACCAATCCTCTGGAAGATGGAAGCCTGGAAAACTATCGGGTTATTGAAGTTGCAATGAGTTCTTTAACCAAGGAAGCTTTAAAAGATGTCGAAGGCTTGGATAATAAATCCATTACCAGAAGTAAAAATATGTTTTCCCTTGGAATGATCTATTGGATGTACAATCGTTCTACCGAGCATTCCGTCGACTTTTTCAATAAAAAATTTAAATCCAAACCAGAATTAATAGAGGCAAATACGAAAGTTCTCAACGCTGGATTTTATTATGCTGAAACTTTAGAACTTATCCCCAATTCTTACTCTATTTCTCCTGCAAAACTTGCCGCAGGAACCTACAGGATCATTATGGGTAACACAGCAACAGCCTGGGGTTTATTGGCTGCCGCAGAAAAATCGGGATTAGAATTGTTTTTGGGATCTTATCCTATTACTCCGGCAACCGATATTTTGCATGAGCTTGTAAAACATAAACATTTCGGCGTAAAAGCTTTTCAGGCAGAAGATGAAATCGCTGGTGTTACATCGGCAATTGGCGCTTCTTTCGCTGGAGATCTTGCTATTACAACAACTTCAGGACCTGGTTTGGCATTAAAAGGCGAAGCAATTGGCCTGGCGATGATCATTGAATTGCCCTTGGTTGTTATTAATGTACAGCGAGGTGGACCATCAACCGGTTTACCCACAAAAACAGAACAATCAGATCTACTTCAGGCGATGTATGGTAGAAATGGTGAAAGCCCTGTGATTGTTATTGCAGCCAGCACTCCCGGAAACTGTTTTGATTTTGCTTATGAAGCCGCCAGACTTGCTTTGGAACATATGACCCCAGTTATTCTTTTGACTGATGGTTATATCGCAAACGGATCGGCTCCATGGAAAATTCAAACTGTAGCCGATATGCCTGAAATTAAAAATCGAAAGATCAAAGAAGTCAAAGAAAATTGGCATCCATATGATAGAGACGAAAAAACCTTGACCCGTGATTGGGCGATCCCTGGAACTCCAGGATTAGAACACAGGGTAGGTGGTTTGGAAAAAGATAGTGTGACCGGGAATGTTTCATATGTACCGGATAATCACGAAAAAATGACTCATACAAGATCTGAAAAGATCAGACTGGTTCAAAATAACATTCCGGATTTAAAAACTGAATTTGCAGATTCAGGAGATTTACTGGTGATTGGATGGGGAGGAACTTATGGTTCCCTGCATTCCGCAGTAAAACAAATAAATGAAGTAGGTTATAAAAAAATTGGACTTGCCCATTTTAACTATATCAATCCGATGCCGAAAAATACGGAAGAAGTTTTATCCAGATTTAAAAAAATTATTGTTTGCGAACTAAATAGTGGTCAATTTGCTAGTATTTTAAGGAATAACCACAGCAAATTTGAATTTTTCCAACACAACAAAATTCAGGGCTTACCATTTTCTAACGACGAACTAATTGAACAATTTAAAAAATTAGTATAATTATGGAAACTACTGCTGTAAAAAAATATTCATTCAAGGATTTTACAAGTGATCAGGAAGTACGATGGTGCCCTGGTTGTGACGATTACGTAATTTTACGTTCAATGCAAAAAGCACTTCCTGAAATGGGAATTGCAAAAGAAAACGCCGTGTTCATTTCAGGAATTGGTTGTTCTTCACGTTTCCCATATTATATGGACACTTATGGAATGCACAGCATCCATGGGAGAGCACCAGGTATTGCTTCCGGTGTTAAACTTGCCAATCCAGACCTAAGCGTTTGGGTGATGACCGGGGATGGCGATTCCATGGCTATAGGCGGAAATCATTTTATACATGTTTTACGTAGAAATATCGATTTAAATATTGTGATGTTCAACAATGAAATCTACGGTTTAACAAAAGGACAATTTTCACCAACTTCCCTGATAGGCCAAAAAACAAAATCATCTCCTTATGGAAATACTCAGCCGCCTTTCTCTCCGGGGGAACTTGCATTAGGCGCTAATGCACGATTCTTTGCAAGAATTGGTGGTAACAACCCTAAGGCTATGACCCAAATTTTTATCGATGCGCATAAATTCAAAGGAACCTCTTTAGTGGAAGTTTTACAAAACTGTGTGATCTTTAATGATGGATGCTATGCAAATGTGACCGATAAAGATGTGAAGGAAGACAAACAAATTTACCTTGAACACGGCAAACCCATGGTTTTTGGTAAAAACAGTGATAAAGGCCTTGTTTTAAAAGGATTAAAATTAGAGGTTGTAACTATTGGTGAAAACGGGATTACCCTGGAAGATCTTTTGGTGCACAATGCCAAGGAGGAAGATAAAACTCTTCATCAAATGCTTGTTAGGTTGGAATATCCTCTTGCAACGGGTATTATTAGAAGTTTTGAGGATGTAACTTTAGAAGAACGTGAAAATCACCTAACTGCTCAAGTTAAAGCAAAATCCAAATTCAAAAAAACCGATGATCTTTTCTTTTCAGGAGAAACTTACCAGGTAAAATAATTTAAGACCTCTCTCAAGGACAATCTTAATTAAGTAGAACAGGTAAAAAAATGCTTTAGTCAATTTGGCTTTAGCATTTTTTTGTTTTTCAATTATCCAAAATGTTTTTTTGTTTAACATTAATTTTAAAATACGCTTATAACTGATTTCTATCAGTTCTAGAACAAAAGAATGCCAGTAATTTTACAGTGTAATAAAGGCTAAAAAAATGGGTTCAGAAGCGATTATAGTATTCTTAATAGCAGGTATTGTACTGGTTGCCGGTGCAAACTTCCTGTCAAATTTAATTTCGCATAAATCAGACAACCCACAAAAGAGGGAACCTTATGAAAGCGGTATGAAAACTATTGGACCTACCTGGGTTCAGTTTAAAGTAGGCTACTATTTATACGCGATTTTATTTTTGGTTTTTGATGTGGAGATAGCATTTTTATTTCCTTGGGCGGTAGTTTTCAAAGAAGTTGGAGCTATCGCACTTGTTGAGATTGTCATATTTTTATTCATACTGGGATTAGGTTTAGCATATGCCTGGAAAAAAGGAGCATTAAAATGGGACTAGATAAAAAAAATACACCTGCCGTGAGTCCAGGTGAAATTCCAAAAGATTTTCCCGGGAAGGTTATTCCTGCAGGAAATGGGGCAAATGTAATTGTCACTTCTTTAGATAAAATAATTAATTGGGGACGTTCCAATTCGCTTTGGTCACTTTATTTTGGTACTAGTTGCTGTGCAATTGAAATGATGCAAACAGGTGCTGCCAGACACGATTATTCAAGATTTGGTTTTGAAGTTGCAAGACCCTCTCCACGGCAAGCCGATTTAATTATAATTGCAGGAACCATTGTCAATAAAATGGCACCGGTTTTACGTCGTTTATACGATCAAATGGCCGAACCCAAATATGTAATTGCAATGGGAGCCTGTGCAATTTCAGGAGGACCCTTCTTTTACAATTCCTATTCGGTAGTAAAAGGCGCAGATCACGTTATCCCTGTCGATGTTTACGTGCCGGGATGTCCACCCCGCCCGGAAGCATTATTGGAAGGCATGCTGATGCTTCAGGATAAAATACGAACAGAAAACATGAAACATAAGGTAAATCCTATAGACGGATTTGACGAAGGCTTATAAAACTGAAGGCTATGACTAACGAAGCGTTACAAAATTTAATAAGCACCTGGGTTCCAGACTTTATTTCTTCAAAACTGGAATTTACTGAGGAAGAGTCGCAGTTTTTAAATATAACTGTACAACCTGCAGACCTACACAAATTATTGGCTCGGTTAAAAAGCAATAGTAAAACTAATTTCGATTATTTGTTTTGCTTGAGCGGAGTTGATTGGGGGGTAGAATTAGGAGTTGTTTACCATTTGGAATCTACAACTCACAATCATATGATCGTGGTCAAAGTAAAAACTGAAGATAGGGATGCCCCGGTTTTCGATTCGGTTCATGATATTTGGAAAACAGCTGAATTTCACGAATGTGAAGCATTCGATTTCTTCGGAGTACAATTCAATAACCATCCAAATTTGAGAAGGCTCTTTTTAACCGAAGACTGGGATGGATTTCCACTTAGAAAAGATTACGTGGACGATATTAATATGATTGTGAAATAAGTAAAAATGGAAACATCTACTATAAATAACAATTTTAAATCTGAAGAGTATTTCATCAATATGGGACCTCAACACCCCGCAACTCACGGGGTTTTGCGTTTATTATTAACTATAGATGGTGAAACGATTAAAAATGTAGAACCGGATTTAGGATATATACACCGTTCCATAGAAAAAATGTGCGAACGGGACAGCTATCAGCAAATTGTCCATCTAACTGATAGAATGGATTATTTGTCTTCAAATATCAATAATGAAGCTGTTTGTTTAGCTGTTGAAAATGCACTTCAAATTGAAGTTCCGGATCGTGTTAAGGTGATCAGGACAATAATTGCTGAATTGACCAGGATCGCATCACACAATTTGTGGTGGGGCGTAATGGGAATGGATGTTGGCGCGTTGACCACTTATTTCTACGCTTTCAGGGATCGCGAAATGATCAACGATATTTTTGAAGAAACCTGTGGTGCCCGTTTAACCATGAACTATAATGTTCCAGGTGGATTAATGTTTGATATCCATCCAAATTTTGTCAAAAGGGTCAAAGAATTTATAGCACATTTTAAAACAAAACTTCCCGAATACGATACTCTTTTGACAAACAATGTGATTTTTCAAAAAAGGATGAGAGGTGTTGGATTGTTATCAAAAGAAGATGCCATTTCATACGGTGCTTCCGGTCCTGTAGGCCGTGGCTCGGGTTATTCCTGCGATGTTAGAAAAATCCATCCGTATAGTGCATTGGACAAAGTGACTTTTAATGAAGCCTTGAGAACCGATGGTGATTCTTTTGCCCGTTATGAAGTTAGGATCCAGGAAATGTGGGAATCCATATCCATAATTGAACAGTTGATTGATAATATTCCTGAAGGAGATTATAAAGTGGAAACAAATGCGGTAATTAAATTACCAAAAGGAGAATTTTATCAGAAGGTAGAAACTGCCAGAGGTGAACTTGGCGTGTATATTATCAGCACAGGAACCAAAAACCCATACCGTCTTAAATTCCGTTCACCAGGATTTTCAAATCTTTCTTTATTAAATCATATTGCTGTGGGTGGCAAAATTGGAGATCTGGTTGCATCAATGGCAACTTTAGACCTTGTAATACCAGATATTGACCGATAAAATTATAGCAATGAACCTATCATTAAGCATTACAAAAAATATTCACGACTGGCTTTTTAGTATGATGCCTGAAACTGTGGCAAGCCTCACAGAAATGACATTAATAGCCACGGTATACCTCGCCGTTTTTGCTGTTACCGGTCTATTCCTGGTATTGCTTGAAAGAAAGGTGGCTGCATGGTTTCAATTACGATTAGGACCAAACAGGGTTGGACCGTGGGGATTATTACAAACAATGGCAGATGCCTTGAAATTAGTTTCGAAAGAGTTGACCGGAACCGTAAATGCCGATAAGTTTTTATATAACCTGGCACCATATTTTGTTATTATCACCGCATTAATGGCTTTGGCGGTTCTTCCCTTTTCAGGTGAATTTCAGGCCTTTGATATAAATATAGGGATCTTCTTTTTAATCGCTATTTCATCTATTGGAGTGATAGGTATTTTACTTGCCGGTTGGAGCAGTAACAACAAATTTGCCCTGATTGGTGCGATGCGAAGCGGGGTGCAAACCATTAGTTACGAGCTTTCTGTAGGATTATCTTTATTGACCGTGATATTGATCACCGGGACATTGCAGCTTTCAGAAATAGTTGAAGTTCAAAGAAATGGCTGGCTTATCGTTCAAGGACATATTCCTGCCATGTTCGCATTTATGATCTATATGATCTCCGGAACTGCCGAGACAAACAGGGCTCCGTTTGATCTTGTGGAAGCCGAATCGGAATTGGGTGCAGGGTTTCATACCGAATATTCAGGGATGAAATTCGCTTATTTCTTTCTTGCCGAATTTATAAACATGTTTATAATAGCTTCCATTGCCACAACCATATTTTTTGGAGCCTGGTTATCCCCTTTTGGAATTACCGAGTCCCTTCCCTGGTTAGGCGTATTCTGGTTTTTAGGAAAAACTTTGGTACTGGTATTTTTAATGATGTGGTTTCGATGGACCTTCCCAAGGTTGAGAATTGATCAACTGCTCACCTTGGAGTGGAAATATTTACTCCCTTTAAACCTAATGAACATTGTACTTATGGCTATAATTGTTTGGCTTAACCTAACAATTCAATTTTAGAAATTATGAGCTATTTTTCAGATATATATAATGGTATAAAAACACTTCTTACTGGTATGAGTGTTACCGGAAAGTACTTTTTACACTCTCAAAAAGGAGCCATCACCCAACAATATCCCGATAACAGAGATACACTAAAAATGTTTGAACGTTTTCGCGGGGAAGTGGTAATGCCGCATGATGAGAACAACGAACACCGCTGTACCGGTTGTCAAAAATGTGAGTTGGCTTGTCCAAACGGAACTATAGAAATTATCTGGGACAGGCAAGTAGATCCTGAAACTGGTAAAAAGAAAAAAATGATAGAAAAACACATATACCATTTAGGTATGTGCACCATGTGTGGATTATGTGTTGAGGCCTGCCCTACCGATGCTATCAAATGGGCTCAAAATTATGAAAATTCTGTTTATGACAGAACAACCCTTACCAGGGTATTAAACAAACCGGGATCCAAATTAATGGCCGGAGTAGAGGACTAAATTATGGAACAAATTGTATTTTACATTCTAGCATTGATAATGATCGTTATGGCAATTGCGTCTGTTTCCAGTCGTAAAATGCTTAGATCGGTTGTCTATTTATTATTTGTACTTATTGGAATAGCCGGAATTTATTTCCTTGTTGATTACAACTTCCTGGCTGCAGTCCAGCTCACCGTTTATGCGGGAGGAATTGTAGTCTTGATAATTTTCTCTGTTCTTCTGGTTCATCATATGGAAATGGAGATGGAAGTAGCAAAAAGATCTAAACAGTTACTAACCGGCTTGGTAAGTTTAATTGGACTTGGTGTTTTTTTGACAGCAATTTATTCCCACGAATTTAGTGTTGTTGAAAGTACACTTACCACCACTACAACTGCTGAAATTGGAAGGGGACTCTTAAGTTATGGTGCCGGCGGATTTATTTTGCCCTTCGAAGTAATAAGTGTGCTATTATTGGCCTCGATGATTGGGGCTATCATAATTGCAAGAGGTGGGAAACTTGAAAATCAAGGAACCGAAAAAATCGTAAAACCAGAGTTGGAAATAAAAAAGGTCTTAAAACCGAAGAAAGAAAAAATTTGAGTTTTTGGGTTGAAAAATATCATTTAGAAAAAAATATTGATTGATGAAAAGGATATACAGTCAGCACAATTTTATCACCGGGATTCGGTCTTCCGTCTTTTGCCATAAAAGAAACACATTATGATAGCAGGAATTAGCATATACGAAATACTCACCCTGACCTCTATTCTTTTTTTTATAGGTGTCTACGGATTTATTACAAGAAAAAACCTGATTTCGATTTTGATTTCCCTGGAATTGATTTTGAATGCTTCAGCCATAAATTTTGTTGTTCTCAACAAATATTTATTCGCTGAGAACTTACAAGGAGTTTTCTTTTCAATTTTTATTATCGCCGTGGCCGCTGCTGAAACTGCCCTGGCTGTTGCGATAATTATTAACCTATACAGACAAATTAGCTCTGTGGAAGTTGAAGACACTGAAATTATGAAGTATTAATATTTTGAAAAAATGAATCTAAGTTACATCTTATTAATTCCGTTAATTCCTTTAGCAGTTTTTTTACTGCTGGGGTTTTTGAACAAAAAAATTAAACCGGCGGTTTCCGGATACATTGGTGTATTGGGATTATCAGCTTCGTCTTTGCTGTCATTTTATGCAGCTTACCAATACTTTTTTGTGTTTGGGAAAGTAGCGGGCGTTTTCCAAACTTTTGTAGAGAAAACAGTCTGGCTCAACTTTACCGAAACTTTACATATTGATATGGGGATCTTAATTGACCCAATATCTGTAATGATGTTGGTTGTAGTTTCCACAGTTTCATTAATGGTGCATATTTACAGCAGAGGTTATATGAAAGGTGATGACGGATATACCAGATTCTTCGCTTATTTATCACTGTTCTCCTTTTCAATGTACGGATTGGTTTTAGCGACAAACCTTTTTCAGATCTATATTTTCTGGGAATTGGTTGGGGTTTCCTCCTATTTATTGATTGGATTCTACTACACAAAAACTTCAGCAATAGCTGCAGCAAAAAAAGCATTTATTGTAACCCGTTTTGCCGATATGGGTTTCCTGATCGGAATTTTGATCATGGGTTACTATGCCGGCACTTTCGATTTTGAAACTTTAAACAATCCTGATGGAAGCGTTATTTTAAACTGGGCTTCCACCTCATTTATGGGATTATCGGTGATCACCTGGTCACTGCTTCTGATGTTTATCGGTGGTGCAGGTAAATCGGCCATGTTTCCATTACATATTTGGTTACCGGACGCAATGGAAGGTCCAACCCCCGTTTCAGCTTTAATTCACGCAGCAACTATGGTAGTGGCCGGTGTTTATCTTGTTGCCCGGTTATTCCCGATGTATTATTTTGTGGAAGATGGATTTGTCCTAAATATTGTGGCTTATGTAGGTGCATTTTCCTGCATATTCGCCGCCATAATAGCTATCACCCAAACCGATATAAAGCGTGTGCTCGCATTTTCAACCATGTCCCAAATTGGATATATGATGTTGGCCTTGGGGGTTTCAAGTTACGATGGACATGAAGGAGTTGGATATATGGCTTCTATGTTTCATTTATTTACCCACGCAATGTTTAAAGCCTTATTGTTTCTGGGTGCAGGTTCTGTTATACACGCGGTACACAGCAATTTTCTGAAAGATATGGGTGGTTTGAGAAAGTATATGCCCATTACAAACATTACTTTTTTAATTGCCGCTTTGGCAATTTCCGGAGTACCTCCATTCGCGGGATTTTGGAGTAAGGATGAAATTTTAGTAGCTGCCTTTGAACAGGATAAACTCATCTATTTTGTTGGATTATTTGTGGCAGGACTTACCGCATTTTATATTTTCAGGATCTACTTTGGAATATTTTGGGGCAAAGAAAAAAAATACGAGCACGCACCAAAAGAATCTCCATTATCTATGACCATCCCCCTTATCGTTTTAGCAATAATGAGTATTGTAGGAGGATTTATTCCTTTTAGTGAATTTATTACTGCAGATAGATCTGGATTTGAAGCGCATCTAAATTATCCTTTGGCCGCAGCTGCCGTCTCTGTTGGATTGATCGGGATTATTCTTGCCTGGGTCTTCTATAAGAAAGAAAATGATCTGGCCGCGAGATTTTCAAACGCCTTCGGTATATTTTACAAATGGACTTTTCATAAATTTTATTTTGATGAATTGTATATGTTCGTCACCAAAAAAATAATATTTAAACGTGTATCAGCACCTATCGCGTATTTTGATAAAAAATATATCGATGGAACTATGGAAGGGATCGGAAACAAGACCGTTATAATATCTCAAAAAATTAAAGGAATGCAATCTGGAAGATTTCAGGATTATGCATTCTCCTTTATCGGTGGAACTGTTGTAATTGCATTGGTGTTTATTTATTGGTGGAATTAATGAAAAAAAATTAACAATTAACAAGACCCAGTAATTCCCCGATAGTTCGGTAAGGAATTTGGAGTTTTTGATTTGACTTTTGAGATTTGGTTTTTGGAGTTTGGAGTTTGGTCCCGATGCTTCGGGGTGGAATTTGGAGTTTTAAATTATTATTTAGAATAAATTATTATGGATATTTTATCACTTTTTGTCTTAGTACCTGTACTAACAATTTTGGCCCTTTTTGCCACAAAAGGTCTAAAACAGGCGCGTATTGTTACCATGCTTGGAAGCATGGTACAGCTTGCGATGGCTATAAACCTGATCTTCGCTTATTTTAGGGAAAGGGCAATCAATACCGATATTATGGTTTTTACCAGGGATTTTGTCTGGTTCAAATCCTTTAATATCCATTATGCAATTGGTGTTGATGGTATTTCAGTGGCTTTATTGACCCTGACTTCAATAGTTGTGATGGCTGGTGTTTTTATTTCCTGGAAAATGAAAGATTTGCCTAAAGAATTTTTTGTTTCACTACTGGTTTTATCAACTGGGGTTTACGGATTCTTTATTTCCATTGATCTTTTCACGATGTTCCTTTTTTATGAAGTTGCCGTAATTCCAATGTATTTATTAATTGGAATTTGGGGATCGGGTCCAAAAGAATACTCTGCAATGAAACTGACACTGATGTTAATGGGAGCTTCCGCAGTTTTATTGGTTGGAATTTTAGGAATTTACCTTAATTCCAACGCTGATGGAGGAGCCTTAACTTTCAATATCCTTGAAATTGCCAAGGTGAATATTCCATTTGAAGCACAAAAAATATTTTTCCCTCTCACTTTCTTAGGTTTCGCTGTTCTTGGAGCTTTATTCCCATTCCATACCTGGTCCCC
>Ga0307486_1000461_pt1 | contig 37431 bp, 35 predicted proteins | sample CBIW02metaG_FD_203663 | JGI IMG/M metagenome (GOLD analysis project Ga0307486, IMG submission 203663) | Sea-ice brine microbial communities from Beaufort Sea near Barrow, Alaska, United States - CBIW 0.2 | ecosystem: Environmental > Aquatic > Marine > Coastal | place: USA: Alaska | collected... | reverse complement strand
CTGATTGTTTTTACTTCCGATTACAACGAATTCATTGTTTGGGCGGTTTTCAATGGGAGAAGAAACTAATGGCAGTAAGCATGCATCTTCATTTTCCAGTCTTTTAAAACCTAATAAAGTTAATTCTTCGGAGTATAAATTTCCGAATGCAGAAAAGTCAACATATAAATAGTTTTTAATATAAGATAAATTTAAAATATTTTTCAATAGAATTTGAACTCCCTCTTTTTCCCCAAAGAGATCCACTATTCTATTCACCTTAAATGTAGTGGGTTGCAATGTTTCTTCTCTTGCAACTAAGTATGAAACAATCTTTTTGTGTTTTACGAAGCCCCAAACCTTATATTTAATAAATGGGTTATTAAACAAACGCCAACTCAAAAAAGTTTTATCTCTGTATGTTGTTGCGTATACCTCGGCATCTAAATCAAGTTCATAATTCTTAATATTTGTTTTTGTGAGTTCTACTATATTGCTATACTTCGGGATAACTTTTTCGGGAATTTTGATAGGAATAATTTTTTTCGCTTTTTCCTGGTCTTGTCCTAATTGGAATACTAAATCATAAACTTCATTTTTAAGAGCATACACAAATCGACTGAGCCTCTTTTTATTAAAAATATTATAATTTAATTTTTTATAAAATAGAGTTACGTTATCATCCATTCCTATGGCAGCGTTCATCTCATTTTTATCTATTAAATATTTTACTATTTTACTATTTATACCTTTGCCTCTCCAATCCGGTAATGTAAATGCATTTACGCCCCAAGTAGTAGATTTTATATCCTTTCCTATTATTAATCTATAATTGAGACCGCCATAATGGGCTACAATTATTCCATTAGGATCAATGGCTATTATGTTATAAGAAAAGGATAAAGCTTTGTAAGGGCTCGTGAAATAATATAATAAAAATTTTTTATCTTGAAAAACAGTTTGCTCTCCATATGCCCTCCTAAAAAAAATTATTAAATTTTTTAGGTCAGAAATTTTTGCAGCTCTTATTATTATTTCCCCTGGATGTGTCATTTTTCAATTAACTTATCGTTTTAAATAATTCCTTTTAATGCAAATATTTCTAATATTATCCGGTAATTTATTGAGGTTGTAAAATTGTAAATATTTCCTTTTTGAAAGTTTTTATCAGTATTTCTTAATGTAAGAGCAAGTTATAATTTTTCAGAAAACGGAAAACTATCTCCCTCTAAAATTTTTGAGTATAACCCAATATTCTGCTTCACAACCACTTTCGTTGAAAAATTCTTTACAACCTGCTCCCTGGCTGCGTTTCCCATTTTTCCGGCTAGGACTGGATCGTTCAACAATTGAAGGACTTTCCCGGCGTATTCCTGATGATCTTTTGGATCTACGGTAAAGCCGGTTAGGCCGTTTATCATCACTTCTTTTGCCCAACCTATATCTGAAGTCACCAAAGCTTTTTCCATCGCCATCGCTTCCAGCCATGTCATAGGGAGGGCTTCAGCGAAGCTTGGAAGGACTACTACATTTGCGGCAGCTATTTGTGCCAACACCTTTTCATAAGGGAGCACGCCCAACCAAGCTGTGTTTTTTAAGGCTGAAGGAGAAAGTTGCTCCAGGATCAATTGTTTGGTGGAACGGCCGGTGAGCTGGTCTTTTACGTTTTTTCCCGCAAATAGAAGCCTGGCCTCCGGATTTTTTGCGACTATGAGATTAAAGATGGCTGCCAATTCCAAAACGCCTTTTTTCCGGATGATGCTTCCAAAGTAGAGAATGGTATTTGACTCTTCAGCCGTATTGCTCGGACAGAAATATTCCACATCTACCGAATTTGGAATGATCTCAATTTTCTTTTTTAGGTTAAAAAGTGCAACTGTTATTTCTGCAGTAAATTTACTTACAGAAAGTAGGTGATCTGCTCCTTCCAGGGCTTTTTTCTCAAACCAGAAATTCTTTTTTTTCTGCGGCCGGTTTTCAAGATGACAAAAATAAGCATCGGAGCCATGAAATCTGATTACCAGCGGACATTTGAGTTTCATAAACGCGGTAATCCCGGTCCAGTCCGGGGCTTCCATGGCGTTTATTTTATCCTGTATTATAACTTTGTTGAGGTAATTCTGAAGAAATTTCCGGTGCAGGTACCAGCCCAGAAATTTATATTTTCGCTGTTTTATCAAATGAAATTTTATTCCACCTTCAGTAAAAATCTCATCAACTGCTTGGCCGTAGATAAATATGGAGACTTTAAATCCTTTTCCTGCCAGGGCAGTAGCCATATTTTTGACGCTGGTGCCAATCCCTGCGGCAGGTTTGGTTTTAGGATGCGGGTATTCGGGGGTTAATAAGCCTAACTGCATTTTTCTGCTGTTTTGTCAATTACATCCCATATTCTTTGAGATGCTGTTTCTGCCGGGGCAATATTGATTTTGTTAAACCACACCTTAGCCTTTTGAACAGTTTTATGAGAATTTTCAAGCGCAGTTTCAAGTTTAGTTCCTATCTCCTCCTTTGATTTTAACCAGATCACTTCATTTCTGTTAGGCATACTTCTTAGATGCACAAAATTATAGACTTTTTCAATTGACCAGCTTTCATCCTTTTTATGCTCAACATTATAGTGAAGGAACAAGCATGGTTTACCAAAGACTGCAAAATCAAAGACCATGGAAGACCCCAGGTTGATCACGGCTTTGGTATGCAGTATAGTATTGACCTGTAATCCTATATCTTCTTGTGTAGGAAGGATAGAATTCCAATTCTCGCCAACCTGTTTCCATTTGGGAGCTACGGGTATTATCAGATGTTTATGTTTTTCCAAAACGTTGTCATATCTGTCAGAAAAATCTACCGGACAGCGCCTGAAAAGGATTCCGAGCTTAGTTTCACCATCTTTATTCAGGCTTTCAATTGCTTCTGCAACATTCTGTAAATAATGTGGATCATCTGGGCTAGAGGTTATGTCGTCCCCGCTAAAGCAGATGTATTCTTTGTTGAGATCCAGGTTGTTTTCTCCAAAAAATTCTTCCCTGGGCTTTCTTAATTTCAGGTTGAAATGAGGTTCAAATTGGGGACTTCCGGTAATAAAAATGCTGTCTGAATTAATAAAAGGATAATAATTAATTAATTCCTCCTTCATATATCCACTCCACACAAAGTAAAAATCAGGTTCTACCACCATCGTAGCCTTTGGCAGATTATCCCAGGAAAAAATAAAAGTACTTGTGGGAATTCCCACGTCCTGTGCCGCGGTTAATGGAGCAATGGCATTTACAGGCCGCTGATTGGTACAAAAAACAAGATCCGGTTTTTCACTTTCCAGGACATCTTTACAATGCTTATAGAAAACAGATTTTCTTTCTGAAGCTTTTAATTTTTCCCGCAACTTTTGCAGGCCTTTTTCTCCCCTGTAGGTTTTAGTGAGTTGAGTGACTATCGCGTTTTTAATTTTGGATTTTATGCTTTTATTGGAAGAAGGAAATTTGTAGGATTGGTAAACTTGATCATCAAATTTTTTACTGAAATAATCCAGTTCCGCACTGATTTTCGCCCTCTTTAAAAGATCCGTATAAGCTCTTGGTTTTCCTTCTAATTTTATTTCTTTATAACCCAATTCTGTAAGATTAAAAGGGGTTTGGTTCCAGAATACCACATTCCACCCCATTTTCTCTCCTATCTCCACAAAAGAGGTGAAAGCGAAATTCCGCAGGCCAACGCCGTCGGGGAGGAGAATAAAGATCTTTTTGGTTTTCAAATCTGTTGTTAGTTTTGGCTCGTTCAAATATAGGGGAATTATTTTATGGGATTTTTATTTCGATATCGTTTGGCTCCGTAAATATTGTAAAATAAATATTAGAAAAACAGTTCTTCTTTCTATATTGGAGGATTAATTCAAATCTGAAAATTATTTTATAATTTGTCCAAATCCGGTATTTATTTTCATTTATTGGCATTTAGTGCTGCAATACTTTTATTTATTATTATCCATCCGAATCATCTTGGTTTTAGCCCTGATTCTATGGCTTATTTGGGGGTTGCCAACAGTATTGAAGCAGGAAATGGTGTAACCAATGTAAGCGGGCAAATCGTCAATCATTGGCCTCCATTATTTTCGCTATTACTGGCATTAATTTCTAAAACAATGAATTCCGGGGTATTTGAGGCTGGAATTATACTACAGGTTGGTCTTTTCTATTGTTTTATTCTTTTTTATTTGCTTGTCCTTCGAGAGTTAAAAATTAATTTTAAATTAATAATTTTTTCCGGAGTTTTACTGATAGTTTCACAAGTTTCAAATAATTTTATAAATTATCTGTCAGAAGGTTTGTTTTTGGTTTTGCTGCTACTTAGTTTTTATTTTTTTCTAAAATGGTTAAATGCGGAAAAATTGAAATACCTTTTAATCGCTGCATTTTTCTGCGGATTGGTTTTTCTAACCCGATATGCCGGAATCGGATTTATAGGATGTTTTTTATTATTTCTTTTATTTCTTCAAAGAGGAAAGCCAACTTATAGATTGAGAAATTTTATATTATTCCTGGGAATATTTATAATAGTAATTTCTCCCTGGGTTTTATATCAAAGCACTTTCGATGAAAATACTGTAGGAAGAAAATTTGCAATGCATCTTATTCCATTATCTAAATTATTAGACCTCTTAATCACTTTTGCTTATTGGTTTTTAGGAAGTACTTTAGCTAGAGTTCTTTTCTTGGGTCTGGTGCTTTTGTTTGTAAACCAATTCCGAAGGTTATGGTTTCGACTTCAGCCTTTGCGAAGAACAATGTATGAAAAATATAAAAATGTGGTGTTGCTTTCGTTTCTTTTTATTTTAATATATCCACTTTTTCTTATTGTGTCTATTTCATTTTATGACGCCTGGACACCTTTGGATAATAGAATGCTTTCCCCATTATTTCCATTTATTCTTTTGTTGATCACCTTGTTTCTTCAAATTTTGAAGGAACAAAGACAGATCTTGGTTCTATACAGTACGATACTCTTTCTATTTCTTAGCTTTTCATCTTCTGTTTACCCTATTTATAAGAATCATTATGAAAATGGTAGTGGATATACAAAAAAACAATGGGTTCAATCTGAAACCGTAAAATATCTGAAGGAAAAAAATTCTGATATTACAACTTATTCTAATGGAATTGAAATAAGCGAATTGCACATTCAAAAGGGTTTCCGTTTATTGCCTCGATTATCTGAAAATTTAAAACTTGAGATATTGAAAAAAGAGGTGAATAGTGGTGAAGCAAGGATCGTTTTTTTTAAAGAAGTCAACTGGAGAAATTATTTAGTTTCGGAACAAAAATTAATGGAATTATTCGAAGCTGAGGATTTCTTAAGGTTTGAAGATGGCTTTATAATTCGTAAATTTATCTCTGAATAATATTATATTTTAAAACGCACCACAAAGCCCTTACACCGTCTTTCCAGTTTATTTTTTTACCTTCAGAATATGTTCTTCCATAATAGGAGATCCCCACTTCATAGATCCTGATCTTAGGAATTCTGCATATTTTGGCCGTTACTTCAGGCTCAAAACCGAATCTCTTTTCTTTAAGGTCAATTGACTTTAAAATATCTGCTCTAAAAAGTTTGTAACAGGTTTCCATATCGGTCAGGTTGAGATTTGTGAAAGCATTGTTTAAGGTGGTAAGGAATTTATTTCCAATGGAATGCCAGAAAAATAAAATGCGGTGTGGATTTCCTCCCATAAATCTGGAGCCATAAACCACATCTGCTTTGCCATTCATTATTGGCTTTAGCAAAATGTTATATTCATTTGGGTCGTATTCCAAATCGGCATCCTGGATGATAATAAGGTCCCCGGTAGCCAATTGAATTGCCTTGTGAAGTGCAGCTCCTTTTCCCTGGTTGAATTCCTGATGATGAAGCATTATAGATAATTCAGGATTGGATTTTATAAAATCTTCTATTAATTCTTTGGTTCCATCTGTAGAAAAATCATTAACAATAATGATCTCTTTTTCTAGCGAATATTCCAGTTTAAGATTTTTTAAAACTTCTAAAATCGAAGATATGGTTTGCTCTTCATTAAACGCTGGAATAAGAATAGATAATTTTTTCAATTGAAAAATTGTGTTTTGATTGACACAAATATATCGTTTTACTCAAATTAAAGTTAATAAGAGCAATAATAATTAATCACCGAATTCGTCTTTATAGATCATTTCCGGTTTGGTATTTGCCATTTTCTATTTACTGTTTTCCGATTATTGTTATATTTTGTACACCATAGTCTTTGGCAAAGGGTATTGTTTTTTCTTTCTCTGGAAATTTAGGGGAGTATTCCGGAATATTCCTTTAATTTTTTATACTTATTCTTGATGATTTTATATAGACAGTTCGCCAATGCCATCGGGGAGAAGAAAAAAGATTTTTTTTAGTTTTCAAAAAGTGGATTTAAAAGTTGTTACCAAATATAGGAAAAAACGAGTTATGTTATTAAGGCTTTGACACCAATCGTTTCCTTAAATATTCAATAAATAGAACCAGATATAAGTATGTTAAAATTTTCTCTTGTTGGTATACCTGGATTTTCAAATTCAATGAGAATAGAAATTAACATTAAAACTATTTTATGATAATATTTTCAATTTTACCTATCTCCGCAGCAACTTGGCTATAAGAACTGAAAAATGAACCATATATTTTTTGTGTTTGTGAAAGACAGAATAAATCTAAAACTGCATATTCGATGCTATCTCTTGAATCTCTATTGTATGTTAGGTTTTCATTTGTGATAATACTATTTTTAAACTGAGTTATAAGTTTCTCTTTAGTTAGGCTGCAATCTGTAGAGAGAAAGAAATTATAATTAGGATTTTCTTGTAATAATTTTTCAATTAAACTAATGATTTTATCATCAGTGCTAACTTTGATGGACGGAATATGATCCGTCCTCCTAATATGTATACCAAATGTAATATCAAACTGATCTACGGTCTTGGTAATATTTTTAAAAATTCTTTCAGTTGGATGAAAATTACCGTAACTTTTTTCATCTTGTTTACAATGCCTGTAGCTTGACTCAATAAGGAAGTTCTTCCTTATAGTTTTGAAAAATCCTATCATTAATTTTCCAATGTTCGAATAGAATATTTGATCTGTTTCAGTTAATGAAAGCCCTTTATCTCTATTTCTCTTCGAATCGTAAATTTTTTCCCAAAGTTGATTCTTTATAATGTTTTCTTTCTTAATAAGAAAGGTAGTTAATATGCCATAAATAACTTGATTCTGAATAACTGCAACCTTTATATTATCATGATTTATAGGAAGAAAAATCTCATCAAAATTGCAGTTTAAATCTTTTGATTTTAACCAAATTATAGTCAAATTTTTATTATGCTTTTCACAAAGTGAAATCATCGAATCTATAGCTCGCATTCTATTGCATAGGCCGCCAACTGGTTTCAAGTATATCATAAAATCTTAATTAAGAACACCAAAAAATAAATGTATTACGAGTAAGTCGAAATAGTAATCGGTAGAATTATGGGTTGAAGGTATAATTGTTTTTTTAAAAGGTGGATTTTTGTTAATTTAGTATTCCTCATTTTTTGTTATTAAACAGATAATTCAAATATATGAATAAATCAATCTATTAGTATTCATCAAATAAATTTTTGTTTCTTTATTCAATTTATAATCTGAGGATATTTACACGTTCATTCTATACTAAATGACCGAACGATTAAAATTATTAAAAGGTATTTGAAAATTTTTTCGCAAATCATGAATTACAAAACCATCCCAATTTTTTACTGGAGCGAGATAAGATTCATCTCTAAGAGGAAGGAGAATTATGGGGATCTGCTTTCTAAATATTTGGTAGAAAAGATCTCGGGGAAAGAGATAAAATGGGTTCATCCTAAAAAACAGCCGTGGTATAAATGGGATAAGACAAATTATGTCACTATAGGCAGTATTATACATCACGCTTCCAAAGACAGTATTGTGTGGGGAAGTGGAATTATTGATAACGAGCAAGCCATAGCTAAAGCAGATTTCCGTGCGGTTCGCGGACCCCAAACCAGAAAATTTTTATTGGATCGCAGCTATGAGTGTCCTGAAGTTTATGGGGATCCTGCCTTATTGCTGCCCAAGTATTATCACCCGGAAGTTGTGAAAAAATACAAAGTAGGGATCATCCCGCATTATCACGATTTTAAAGTTGTTTCGGAAGATTATAAAAATAATCCTGAAATTCTGGTAATCGACTTAATGACACTGGATGTGGAGGAAGTTACCCGGGAAATAATGAGTTGCGAAAAAACAATTTGTTCCTCCTTGCACGGGGTGATCGTTTCCCACGCTTATGAAATACCAAGTATTTGGGTGGAGTTTTCGGATAAAATTTTTGGTGATGGCATTAAATACTTAGATTATCTGGAATCTATTGGATTTAGTATTTATAAACCGGAATTTTTGATTGGAATAAAGTCAGTTGAAGAATTGGAGGTTTTGATTAAAAACTTTCCAAATCTACCTGAAAAATTTAAAATAACTCAATTGCAGGAAGGGTTGATGGAAAATTGTCCTTTTGTTTAGTGGAAAGTTAAAAACAGAAGGGAAAAGAGTATTAAAGTTACCTTCATTTTTTGAACTGAAAAGTGTGGACAGAAAGCAAATAACAAAAATAAAATTATTCATGTATTAGTGACTAAATTTTTAATTAATGGCCCTTTAACCCCGGGGTTGAATTTTGTATCTTTCGCAATTAATATTGACTTCTTAATAAAAGGTGATTTTTAAAATGAGCATCATTCTAAAAGCTAAAAACATAAGCCAAAAAAGGCGAGTGTAACTATCTAAAGTATATTGTTGACTTCTTAATAAAAGGAAATCTCTAAATGAGTACTATTCTTAAAGCCGAAAATATCTCAAAACAATACCGTCTCGGACAGGTAGGCACCGGCACGCTTGGTCATGACATGAACCGCTGGTGGGCAAGCCTGCGCGGGAAGGAAGATCCCTATTTAAAAGTAGGTGCGGTAAACGACCGCAGCGCAAAGGCGACTGAAGATTACGTATGGGCGCTGCGGGATATCAATTTTGAGGTTAAAACCGGGGAGGTTTTGGGAATTATAGGAAAGAACGGTGCGGGCAAATCTACCTTACTTAAAATTTTATCCAGGGTTACTTCCCCAACTACCGGAAGTATTAAAACCAGGGGACGGATAGCTTCTTTGCTGGAAGTAGGCACCGGGTTTCATGGAGAATTAAGCGGCCGGGAAAATATCTTTATGAATGGCGCTATTTTGGGGATGAGCAAAAATGAAATTAAAAGTAAACTGGACGAAATTATAGATTTCTCGGGTTGTGAAATGTATATAGACACTCCCGTAAAACGCTATAGTAGTGGGATGACGGTGCGCCTTGGTTTTGCCGTGGCCGCGCATCTGGAACCGGATATCCTGGTGGTAGATGAGGTTTTGGCCGTGGGTGATGCCGAATTCCAGAAAAAGGCTATTGGAAAATTGCAGGATTTGTCGCAAGGTCAAGGTAGGACAGTTTTGTTTGTGAGCCATAATATGGCGGCTGTGGAAAATTTATGCACAAGGTTGATTGTGTTGGAGAATGGAGGAATTGTTAATGAGGGGGATGTAAAATCTAGTATTGATTTTTATTTAAGAAATAGAAGTTTTAAGGGAATTAATAAGTCCGTAAAAAAAACAGGAGCACAAAATATAGGCATTAAAGAAATAAATTTTATAACTAATTCTATCGTATCTTTTCCGGTTACGGGTGAAGAATTGATAATTGAATTTGTTTTAGAAAAATTTTCTGAGGTAAAATTAAATTCACTAAAACTAGATTTTAAGATTGAAGATTTATTAGGGAATAGAATCTCTTGGATCAGTACAGCAGTAGATCCTAATTTCAATTCGAAAGAGTCTTTGGATTCAAATAAAATTTTATTTTATTTTAATAAATTCCCAATCGTTCAAGGCAATTATGTTTTGTCGTATGTATTAAATGCTGATAGTGAGGTTCAGGAAAATGCGCAGGAATATTTGATATTTGAAATCTCACAGGGGGCATTTTATAGATCTTCATTACAAATAACACCTCAACATACCCCAATTTTATTAGATTATAAAGTAAGTTCCCAAATTTAAAAAAAAATAATTTAACATTATCTTGATAAATTTTAAGCACATTTTAATTACCCGTTTTAATTTACCTCATCGGTGGAATGAAGATAAGCAAGGGAATGGAATATTAGATACTGTTTGGTTAGAGGAACGATTTAATTTATTTGAAAATTTTTGTATTCCATCTATAGAAGGACAGACTTGCAAAGATTTTGAATGGTGGGTATACTTTGATGAAAATACAGATAGCGTCTTCAAAAAAAGGATCGAATCCATCGAAAGGAAACATCCAATTTTTAAGCCTAGATATGAAAAGAGCTATGATGATTTTGAAGCGAATATGCCAATTGAAATTCATAACTCTTTAAAAAAAGAAAATAAAGATTGGTTAATAACAACTCGCTTGGATAATGATGACATGCTGGCTAAGGACACAATAGCCATTCTTCAAAAGAAAATCAATTATAAAAACGATAGTTTATTGGAAATTCCCTGGGGTTATACTTTAGAATTAAATAGTAAACCCAAACCCAAATTAAGAAAGATCAAGTTGGAATTAAATCCTTTTATAAGTTATGTAGAGAAGGTTGAAAAAGATAGGGTAATTAAAAGTGTTTATTTTTACGAGCATACAGAATGGAGAGACGTAAAAAGTATAATTGTTGGTAATAGGCCGCAATGGGTGCAGGTAATACACGACAAGAATTTATTTAATCGAATTAGTGGAGAATTGGTTTCTCCTTTAAATTTTAATTCAAGATTTATTTTTAATAGAAAAATATTGAATTTAAATGTGTCTTATAAACTATTAGCTACCCAAATAATAAAGCGATTTAAGATTGAGCCTTTAACCCGGAAAATATTGAAATTAAAATTACTTTTTAAATGACAGGAATCTTAAAAAGAATAAAAGTATTTATTCAGGAAAATAGAGAAAATCAAAATAAGATTATCCTACAAAACCAAGAACTGGAATGGGCATTTGTTTATCAAGACAGTATTCGGGGGAAAAAATACATAGAGGAATTATCGCTGAATGTTGGAAGATGGGCAGGTAATTATTCTTTTTTTTATGTGTTAAACAGGATTTTAAATGATTTTAAACCAAAATCGATTCTAGAATTGGGCTTGGGAGAATCAACTAAATTTATATCCACCTATCTTGATAATTATTTAACTGATTCTAAGCACATTGTGATTGAGCAAGATGAAAATTGGAAAAACCTGTTTGTGGAAGGATTTACAATATCGAAAAAAACGCAAATTTTAGTATGCCCTTCGGAGAAATTTAATGTAAAAGGATTCGAAACCAATGTATACAAAAAGTTGGATATGGCAGTGGCCGAAAAATTTGATTTTTATCTAGTTGATGGACCTAATGGCAGTTATCACTATTCGAGATATGATATAGTTAAGCTTGCCAGCAATTTTGAAACGGAAGATCAATTCATAATAATGATCGATGATTATGATAGACAAGGTGAACGGGAAACTGTAATGGATTTAAGATTTGTTTTTAAACAGCAAAATAGAAAAGTTTACGAAAATATTTATAAAGGTAATAAAAGTGTAATTGTCATCGCTACGGAAAAGTATAAACTTGCAACTTCTCTATAAAATTGAAGAATAGTCACATTCAAAAATAAGTCTAGTTTTAGTTGGGGTAAATTTTATTATAGTATTAAGTAACAAAATAATCAACTTGCAATAAATTACACTTTAGAAAAACGGTTGATTTATTTGAGTAAATCAAGCAACAAATTCTCCTGTTTTTTTATTTGACAGGTATTTGCTTTAATATTCTTATTCTGAAAACGGGGTTGAGATATGGTTTTAAATATTATTATAGGACCTCGGCGTACAAATTAACCACTCCATTACTGAAGGCCTCCATTCGCGAAATAATCTTTTTTTCTCATTTAGATCTATATTTTCTATTTGGGGATAATTATAATTTAAAGCTTTCTGAATATCATCTATGCTATATATAGATTCTATATTATGAGTTGGTTCGAATAACCCTTTTAAATAAGTAGATATTTCAATGTCTTTGAAGTCGTGAGTTTCAATAATCAGATCACAGGTTTTTAAATTGGATATGTTTGATTTGTTAAACAAATCTTTTTCATAACCTTCACAATCACATATAATTAATCCTCTTTTTGTAAAATTAAAAGTTTTTAGCATTTCTGGAGTTAGTGTTGATCCAATAAATACCTTATTAGTAACCTCATTTAGATCTGCCATTTCCGAACATAATTTTTGTGCAGTATTATTGGTATCGAACGCATATATTTTGGAATTTTCACAACGTAACGCCATACCAACTGCATAGTATCCTTCTGCACAACCCACATCTATAATTTCCGAATAATAATTATTAAGAGAGAATGATTCAATAATCGGTTGAATTTCACGTTCATAAGAACCAATTAATTTGGGGTAAATTACACTACCTACAGATTCTATTTTTGGATATTTCATACCCCTAAAAGGCCCATTAAGAACTTGAAGGGATTTGAAATAAATAGGAATATCAATTTCTGTTTGTATTTTTGGAGGAGCCGTTATGGTATTTCTAAGTTTATTTAATTTAATTCCCACTAATACAAATGGCCTAATTAACTTCCAAATGAAATCATTTTCAATAAATTTTTCCAGGATACCTTTAATATTTTTATTCATGAATTTTAATTAATTCTGGGAGATATAAAACGAATAATATATTGTCGAATTTGAGATTAATTATTTTATTTTTAAATCTTTGTATTTTTCACTATTCGAGATAATATATTTGGCTTGATTTTAATCTAGCCAAATATAAAAAGAATTAACTTTATGAACTTGTAATTTGTTCAAATTACGTGTAAATGCAATAATTATATAAATTAGCTCCATCCAGATTTGAGATTAAGGTGATTTATATAATTTTATTTTTCATATGAAAAATATTTTTAGTAACCTTCACGAAAATTCACTTCGCTAAATTTAGAATATCCAATTTAAAAAGAACATAATTATCACTTTGAAATTTTAGTGGGTATATTTATGATTGGATAATTTAATGCAGTCGTTTATGATCAAATGAATATTATAAGCCATGAATATAAATAATACCTATGCCACTTTACTTTCCAGCAAAGATTATATTAATGGAGTTTTGGTCTTAAATCAATCTCTTATAAATGTAAGGTCTAAATATCCACTAAATGTTTTGATATCTTTAGAGTTCTATAATAGTTTTAAAGAAGTAGAAAAAATTCTGAGAATAAACAAGATAGATTATCAAATTTTAGATACAAGTTTTACACTTCCAGATTCTATCTCCCGAAAGATTCATTCCAGGAGATGGATCAATACTTTTGACAAACTCCATGTATTTGGGCTCACGGCTTTTAGAAAAATAGTATTTCTGGACTCAGATATGTTGGTGGTAAAGAATATCGATCATCTGTTTGAGAAGAATCATTTGAGCTTTGCAACTGCATCGGAACAAGTAAAAGGTTGCGAGAATTGGATCTTACCAAATTCGGGCATGATGGTACTAGAGCCAGAGAAAAATCTTCCAGATAAAATTTTCAATATTTGGCCTCAAGTTCAATCAAAAAAAAGTGATTTTTCAGACCAAGATTTAATTCACGCATATTTTGCTGATATTATCCAAAATAATCAAAATTGGAGAGTGCCTGCTATTTATAATTGTTTTGTTTTTTTAATAGATAAAATCGTTAAGGAGCGAAAATACAATTTGAGAATAAAAAATCCTGATAATCTAACAATATCTGTATTGCATTTTGCTATAAAAGAGAGACCTTGGATGATGAGTAAGAAGGAAATTATTAAATTTTATTTTTTCAGATTTTTTAGTGGTAAATTTCATGAAATGAAGGCAAATTATTTATATCTTCTTCAATTATCAAAAATAAGGAGGTTAAATAGATAGAAGAAAATCTTCTGAGCTCATTTCACGATGATTTTCTATCCACACCTATTTGTTTTACTTACATTTCCAGTGTAAAAATATGCAACCACTAATTTCCATTATAATACCCACCTATAACAGGTCCCATTTATTAGGGGAAACTTTAGATTCAATAATCGCGCAAACTTATCCTTTTTGGGAATGTATAATTGTGGATGATGGATCTTTAGACTATACAGAGGAATTAATGGATTTCTATGTAAATACCGATCCTCGAATTTCATATTTTAAAAGGCCTAAAAACAGGCTGAAAGGCGCCAATTCCTGTAGAAATTATGGTTTTGAACTAAGTAAAGGAAATTATATTAACTGGTTTGATGATGATGACCTTATGCATCCTGAAAAACTTGAACGTCAACTCAACTCTTTAGAAAATTCAAACTATAATTTTTCTGTTTGTCAAACATTAGTTTTTAAGAATAAAATCAATAATATTTTGGGATTAAGAAATCCATTGATCATTTCAGATCATAGCTTTTATGACTATTTAACCATGAAAATTGGTTGGTTAACTCAAGTGCCATTATGGAAGAAGGATTTTTTAATTCGAAATAAATACAAATTTGATGAGGAATTAAAGGCTGCCCAGGAATGGGAATTTAATTGCAGGATTTTAAATAAATTTCCGGTATATGCAGTTATAGAAGAAGCATTGGTTTATTTAAGAAAACATGAACATAGTATAACTTACAACCAAAAAGGAAAGCAACGGTTTTGGTATTATTTCCAAGCCAGGTTAAAGATTTATAAAAATATCGATTTAGTTTTGGACAGTGATTGTAATCAATTCTTAAAGGTTTATTTGTTAAACTCCTTTAAAAAAATGATTGTAACAAAAAATTTTAATGTTATTGAAGCTTATAAATTGTTTATTTTACCTGAAAACAAGATGTCATCAATTGCAAAAATAAATGCATTATTAGCGATATTTGCCTTTAAATTTTTTAATAGAGGTAATGTTGTACTTCAAAAAATAAAATATAAATAATGGTTTCACCTTTATCTATCATTATTTCTGCTTACAATCGTGAGCATTTAATTATTGAGACTCTGGATTCTGCTTTAGGCCAAACCTAGAAACTTGAAATTCAGGTAAAATTATTGTAAGAAAATCAACTTAATTCATTAGCAACATGTAAGTGGGGCAGATTTAAATATAATTTAAATGATGAAGAAATATTTGATAGATTGAAATCTTATAATGATTTTGTTGGGCCTTTAGAACTAATAAATTCCCTTGAAAAATCCTTTTTGTTTTCATTACATGCCTATTTAATTAGAAAATCGATAATTACGAAAGCTAGCAATTGGAATGAATATTTATTGTTGAATGATGATGCGGAATTTATGCTAAAAACTTCATGGAAATACTTGATAACTATAAGAAATAGGAATCCTTATCTTGCAGAAATATTAATTCGAATAATATATATTCAATGAAAACAGCCCTCATCACAGGAATCACAGGACAAGACGGTGCATATTTAGCAGAATTTTTGCTTAAAAAGGGCTATGCAGTTCATGGGATTAAAAGAAGAAGTTCTTCCTTTAATACAGACAGGATAGACCATTTGTACCAGGATCCGCACGAGAAGGATATTCGCTTCAAATTGCATTATGGAGATTTGAGTGACGCCATGAACCTTACTCGTATTATCCAGGAGGTGCAACCCGATGAGATCTACAACCTGGGGGCTATGTCTCACGTAAAGGTGAGTTTTGACACCCCGGAATATACCGGAAATATCGATGGCCTGGGAACCTTGAGGTTGCTTGAAGCGGTGCGCTTGTTAGGCCTTACTAAAAAGACCAGGATCTACCAGGCATCTTCATCAGAATTATACGGCAAGGTACAGGAAGTACCACAAACCGAAAAAACGCCTTTTTATCCGCGAAGTCCGTATGGAGTCGCAAAATTATATGCCTACTGGATCACGGTAAACTATAGGGAGGCCTACAACATGTTCGCCTGCAACGGGATCCTGTTCAATCACGAATCGCCATTGCGGGGAGAAACTTTTGTGACTCGGAAGATCACCCGGGCTGTGGCCAGGATCGTATTGGGAATGCAGGACTGTTTATTTTTAGGAAATCTCAACGCGAAACGGGACTGGGGTCACGCCAAAGATTATGTGGAGGCGATGTGGTTGATGCTGCAGCAGGAAACACCGGAAGATTTTGTTATTGCCACCGGGGTAACCACTTCGGTACGGGATTTTGTGAGGATGGCTTTTGCCCAGGTAGGTGTTAGCCTGACTTTTAAAGGTGAAAATGAAAATGAAAATGAAACTGGATGGGTAAAAGCCTGTTCAAATCCGGAATTTCAGTTGCCCATTGGGAAAGTGGTGGTGAAGATAGATCCAAAATATCATCGGCCAACAGAAGTGGATCTGCTGATAGGTGATGCAACCAAATGCAGGGAAAAACTGAACTGGGCTCCCAATTATACCCTTGCACAATTGGTGGAAGAGATGATGGAAGCTGATATGAAGTTGTTTCAGAAGGAGAAATATTTAATGGACGGAGGGCATGATACGTTGAATTACAACGAATAAAAGTTTAATGTTTAGCGTTTAACGTTCAACGTTCAAAAAACAACTTCCACCCCGAAGCATCGGGGCCAAATCCGCGTAATTCGTTTTAATTCGTGAAAATCGGGTAAATTCGCAACAAATGGAGAAAGATTCTAAAATATACATCGCAGGTCATACGGGAATGGTAGGGTCTTCAATTGTACGGAAATTGGAACAGGAAGGGTATTCAAATCTTATATTGAGAACCTCAAAGGAACTCGATCTTATAGATCAGCAGTCGGTAATTAACTTTTTCGAAAAGGAAAAACCGGAGTATGTGTTTTTAGCGGCCGCGAAAGTGGGGGGGATAGAAGCGAATAATACATACAGAGCTCAGTTTTTGTATGAAAATTTGATGATCCAGAACAATGTGATTCATCAAAGTTATGTTCACGGGGTTAAAAAATTGTTGTTTTTGGCATCCTCCTGTATTTACCCAAAACTGGCGCCACAACCCATAAAAGAAATCTATTTACTCACTGGAAAACCGGAACCCACCAATGAGCCTTATTCCATCGCTAAAATAGCCGGGGTAAAAATGTGTGAAAATTACAACCGGCAGTATGGCTGTGATTTTATTTCGGTAATGCCAACCAACCTTTATGGCCCCAACGATAATTATGATTTAGAAACCGCGCACGTGCTTCCGGCATTATTGCGTAAATTTCACGAAGCTAAGATGCAGGAAGAAAAGACGGTTGAAGTATGGGGAACAGGCACTCCATTACGGGAATTTTTACACGTAGATGATCTTGCAGAGGCTTGTTCTCATTTAATGAAAACTTACCGGGGAAATACAAGCGTGAATATAGGAACAGGAAAGGATATTTCTATAAAAGAACTCGCAGAATTGATTAGGGAAATCGTTGGATATAAAGGCGAAATAGTTTGGAATAAAGGCAAACCCGATGGCACGCCGCGTAAATTGCTGGATGTTTCCTTAATTCACAGATTGGGATGGAAACATAAGATTGGGCTGGAAGAAGGAATAAGAGAGGTGTGTAAGAATAAGTTTATGGATCAAAATGCCTGAAAAGCCATATTTGAACGTGATTGCGGTCAATTCTCAAAAAATTATTTGTTGAACTCTTTTAAAAAATGATCGTAACAAAAAATTCTAATGTTATTGAAGCATATAAGTTTTATATTTTACCTGAAAACAAGATGTCATACATTGCAAAGATAAATGCTTTATTAGCGATTTTTGCCTTTAAGTTTTTTAATAGAGGAAATGTTGTACTTCAAAAAATAAAATTTAAATAATGGTTTCACTTGTATCTATCATTATTCCTACTTACAATCGTGAGCATTTAATTGGAGAGACCCTGGATTCTGTTTTAGGTCAAACCTACGCAAACTGGGAATGTATTGTGGTAGATGATGGTTCTAATGACAATACTGAAGAAATTATTAATTCCTATTCTGAAAAAGACAAAAGGTTTAAATTTTATCACCGTCCAACAACCGGGAAAAAAGGAGCGAGTGCTTGCAGGAATTACGGGCTGCAGAAAGCCAAAGGAGAACTTATTCAGTTTTTAGATTCCGATGATTTTTTGGCGAAAAATAAGCTGGAAGAACAACTTAAGATATACAAATCGGGAACTTTATCATTGATAACCTGCAAATGGGGCGGCTTTGATGAAAGCTCAAATTTATCTATACGCTTTAAATATAAATATCACACTTATAGAAATTTTAAAAAGGGTGAGAATCTTCTAAGTTCATTTGGAAGTTATAATGAATTTTTCCCCTTACATGTCTATTTAATTCCCAAAATCCTGATTGATAAATCAGGTGTCTGGAATGAAAGTTTGACCAATAATGATGATGCTGAATTTTTTGCACGGATTATTTTGAACGCATCCAAAATAATTTTCTCTTCTGAAGCCTCCGTATATTATAGATATTCAAGTACAGATAAATTAAGTGAACTTAATAGTGAACAAAAAATTATTAGCGCTATTAAAAGTTGGAAGTTGATCGAATCTCATATTAAGGAGAAAGATCCGAATAGCAGGATTAAATACGTTAGGAATGGAAAATCCAATTTATATAATTCCGTTATAAATACTTTTCCAGTTATGGTGTCCAGGGAAATGGAATTTTTTGAAGGTAGAGAGGATTACAATACATGCTTTCATCATATTTTGAAGAAATTCAAAGTATTTCAAATCTCTTTTTTTAAATAAAGGTCATCAAATTGCCGTACATTTAAATTTTTACCATTTCTTATATTTTCAATTAAATAATTTATCTCAGTCATTGAAAAAATCAATTCTCTTTAAAATCTGGAAATTTCCCCAGCTTTCAGAGACCTTTATTGTAAACCAGATCGTACTGGCTGTTAAAATGGGTTTTGAAGTAAGGATTCTGACAGGGGAACTCAATGATATTTCTAAAAATGCCAATTGCGAACTTTTTGAGGAATATAATCTATATGATAAAATTATTATTGAAGATTATAAGATACCTCAGCAAAAATCAAAACGCATATTTAAAGCTGTCTGGCTTTTGATAATGAATGTTTTCTTATTGCCCCAATTAATAAAATATTATAAGGAAGCTGGCAAAAATGGACTATTACCGCTTTATGAATTCTTTTTTTACAAGTCCTTCCGAAATTTTGATGCAATTCACATACAGTTTGGCACGAACAAATACCCGGTTGATATTATGAAAAAAACCGGCTATTTAAAAAGTCGGATAATTGTGAGTTTCCATGGCCATGACCTCTATTTTCCAATAAACAATATTATTCCCAATAATGGGTATTATGACAGGTTGTTTGAGGCAGCCGATTATTTGGTTGCGAACACTCCTTTTTTAAGGGAAAAGTTATTGGCTATTAATGCTCCGGAAGAGAAAATTGAAATCATTCCGGTAGCTATAGATACAAACATCTTTAAGCCTAATAAGGGTAAAAATAAACATGAAAAACTAAAATTGGTTACAGTGGGAAGATTAGATGAACTAAAAGGTCAGAAATATGGCATAGAAGCAGTAAATATACTTTTAAAAAAAGGCTATCTTGTTGAATATGCAATTGCTGGTTCAGGAGTTAATGAGGAAAAATTGAAATATCTTATTGAGGAACTCGATTTAACCCGGAATGTTTTTTTAAAAGGTAAAATCTCTCCAGGTGAAGTCTTCCGATTATTGCAGGATTCGGATATATTTCTGATGACATCAATCACTAATTCTGCGGGAATGGAGGAAAGCCAAGGTTTGGTCACTGCAGAGGCTCAGGCTTGCGGACTTCCAATTGTTGCCTTTGATACGGGGGGTGTTAAATATACCTTGATAGAGGGGGAGACCGGGTTTTTATGTAAAGAAAAAGACATTGAATGTTATACAGAGAAAATCGAATTACTTATAAGAAATGATTCGTTAAGAAAAAAAATGGGGATAGATGCGGTTCAGTTTATTGAAAGAAAATATTCAGAAAATTCAGTTTTAAATAAATGGAGAAACATTTACGGTTAAAACAAGTTAGCGTTAATTAAAAAAAGGAACGAGCATGTTCGTTTAATATAAATTAAGATATAAGTATAACATGTGAGTTTTTAGCCACCAACTATTTCAAAATTAATAAAAATGAAAAAAGCTTTAAAATTATTTTTAGGAGATTTTCTTGTTTCAAGAATTATAGATTTCAAAACAAAAAGGTTACGCAGTAAACAGCAGAAGAAAAGAATTAAACAAGAGTTAGAAGAGATTAACAAAAGAAAATTATTCTATGGTTCTTTTATCAAAAAAAATGATTTGTGCTTTGATGTTGGAGCTAATGTAGGGAATAGAATTACTCCTCTTTTGAAACTAGGAGCAAAAATAGTGGCTGTTGAACCACAAGAAAGTTGCTACAAGGTTTTAAAACAAAAATTTGGAAAAAAGGTTGAAATAGTTACTAAGGGATTAGGAAAAAGTGAGGGCATTGAAAATTTTCACATATCAAATGCCAGCACAATATCCTCTTTTTCAAACGAATGGATTAATTCGGTTAAGAATAATCGTTTTAAAGAGTATAATTGGGATAAAGTTATAAAAGTTGAAATGACAACTTTAGATAAACTAATTCAAAAATACGGTCTGCCAATATTTATTAAAATTGATGTTGAGGGCTATGAGTTAGATGTTTTGAAAGGGTTGACTAAACCTATAAACTTAATAAGTTTTGAGTATACTGTTCCAGAACAAATCAATAAGGTATTTGAGTGTATTGAACAAATTGAAAAAAATGATTCTAATATTGAGTGTAACTACAGTATTGGTGAGAGTATGACTCTTGAATTTCAAATCTGGCAATCAGTAGAAAAAATGAAAAAACATATAATTACAAAAGAATTTATAAATTCTCGAATTGGTGATGTATATGTACGAATTATAAACTAACGCTATATTGGTTATTGCAAATAGCGGGTATTCAGTGAAAAGTGATATTTTAGCGACCGAGTAACAAAACAATTAAACCAACAAGGTTGTGTCCCAATTCCAAGCTACTTGACTTAACCATAACAGTTCCCTATTTTATCAATAAATACAATACTGATGCAGTCTGAAAAAATTTCCATAATAATTGCCTGTTACAATGACCATGAATATATAGAAAAGGCAGTTCAATCTGCCTTGGATCAAACCTATTTGAACAAGGAAATAATTATAGTTGATGATGGATCTAATGCTAAAACCAAGGCAATTTTAAAAAAACTAGAGCCTAAAATTAATTTATTAATTACTCAAGAAAACCAAGGTACATGCTCTGCAAGAAATACTGGGATTAACCTAGCAACAGGTGAATTCATTTTAATTTTAGATAGCGATGATTATTACGAAGCAACATTCTGTCAGAAAGCTATTCAGACTTTTCAGAATAACTCCTCTGTTAAAATCGTAACCTGCTATTCAAATTGGTTCACGGTAAAAGGGAAGTCTGTAATATTTAAACCCGAAGGAGGAGATTTGAAAAATTTCCTAATTAACAATGGTGCATTGAGTGTAATGTTCAAAAGATCAGAATTTTTAGTGGCGGGCGGATATGATAAAAGAATGGATAGAGGATATGAAGATTGGGAATTTTATTTGAGGTTATTGAAAAATGGAGGAAAAGCAGAAGTAATTCCTGAAGTTTTATTTAATTACAGAAACAAAAAAAACTCAAGAAATAAAAAGGCAAATTTAGCCAAATACCAGTTGCTTGAATACATCTACATAAAACATGCGGAGATCTATAAAGAGCATTTTAACTTTTTTATACATGAATGGCTAGAATCAAATAGAAAGAGTGAAGCTTTTAAACAACAAGTGATGGACAGTTTAGATTATAAAATCGGGCATAAATTACTAAAACCTTTTAGGTTAATGGGATTCTTTAAAATGAAAAATAAATCGTAAAAATTTTTGATGAAATCAGGAATAACTTTGAAAAGCAATTATTGATAATTTTCAGTATTATTTGAATTTTCTTAAATCGAAATGTTTTAAATCTATTAGGAAACTTATTGAGTTCTTAAATAAAAAATTTTCGTCAATGAATAAACACATACCAATAGTTTCAATTATAATTGCAACCTATAACAGAGCTAAATTCATAGATACAACTCTTGATTCTATTCTTAATCAAACATATTTTAACATTGAGGTCATAATAGTTGATGATGGGGGTGATGATAATACTATAGAGGTTTTGAAACCATACTTAAGGGATCCAAGATTTAAATTTTATAAGAGGCCATTAATTTTTCCTAAAGGTTGTCCCGGCTCACGAAATTTTGGGCTTTCAAAAGTTACCGGGGAATTTGTCTGGTTTTTTGATGATGACGATATAGCCCATCCAGATCTACTGGAAAATTGTATATATGAGTTACGAAATACAGAACAGGATTTTTGCAGATTTGAAAGAACTGTTTTCTATGATTTTGAGAAAATTGAATTTGATAAAATCGAAAACCCTAAAAGAGAAACTGTCTCCAAAAAAAATCTAAAACAATTAATAATTGGTGAATTGCCTTTTAACTCTTGCCAGGTAATATGGAGAAAAGCCTCCTTAGGCAAGGAACATTTTCGGGGAGATATTATTTATGCCGATGATTGGGAATTCTATTCCCGTTTATTGTCAATGGAACTCAATGGCGTCTCTATTGACAAAACATTGCTATTTGCCCGCAAACATCCGGGTTCTGCAACTCACAAATATAAATGCGGAAACAAGAAAATAATGAAATCTGTTATTTTGGCTAATTTTAGCGTCATTGATCTAGTAATTAAAGGGAATTTTATGGACAGGCAGTTGTTTAAGTTTTTTTATAGACGTGCTCTATTCTTTAATTCCTATCCAATTGTTAAATATCTTGTTGAAAAAAGCAATTTAAATTTTTTGAATAAAATAAAATATAAACTTGGATTTTATGCCTATCCAGTCTTAAGGCCTATTTTTAAACTTAAATCAAAATTAAAAGTATCTTGAAAATATTGCTTTATTGGAGCACTCGCCTAAACCTAAAAAAGTTTCATTCTATAAGAATTAAATAGAGTTAAGGAAATTTTAAAAAGAATTTTTTAATAGTGGAAAACTATTTTTAAGAATTACTACAAATCTATATAGGCATTATTGTTACAAATTTAATAGCAAGTTAATTATTCTTTTCCCGGTTTTTCCATCCCACAGTTCGGGGATTCCCCCTTTTTTCCATTGGTTTTTAAATATTTTTTTCATTGCAGGCGCTATAGCTGAAGGATTTGTTCCTAATAATTCATTAGTTCCCAAAATAATTGTTTCAGGTCTTTCTGTGTTACTTCTAAGCGTCATACATGGCACACCCATCACCGTAGTTTCTTCGGTTATTCCACCGGAGTCTGTGATAACAACTTTAGCTCTTTCTACCAAATAATTAAATTCCAGATAGCTAAGTGGATTAATTAGAAAGAGGTTGTTTGCATTTAGTTTAAATTTACTTAGTACTTCTGCAGTTCGAGGATGAACGGGAAAAATAATTGGAAGGCCTTTTGAATTTTTAATTATTTCTTCAAGAAATAGTTTGAGTTGATTAGCTTTATCCACATTCCCGGGACGATGTAGGGTTAGAACAACGTATTCCTTTTCACGAAGTTCTAAATCTATCCATATTCGAGGCTGTATAAATGAGGGTCTGAATCTTAATAAAGTGTCGATCATAGTGTTGCCTACAAAAAAAACCTGATGTATGGGTTTCCCATTTTTAATCAAAAGTTGGGAAGCTTCCTGGGTAGTAGTAAAAAAGTAATCTGAAATACTATCAATTAAAACCCTGTTGATCTCTTCCGGCATAGTCCAGTCATTAGAGCGCAGTCCGGCTTCTACATGTGCAACTTTAACCTCCATTTTTTTAGCCGTTAAAGCACAGGCCATACTGGAGGTGACATCGCCAACAACTAAACAAATATCTGGGATGTTTTTTTGCAGAACTTTCTCATAAGCTAGCATTATGCCCGCAGTTTGTTCCGCCTGGCTACCGCTACCAATTCCCAAATTGATGTCCGGATTCGGCAATTCCAATTGTTTGAAAAAACTCCCGCTCAAGGCTTCGTCATAATGTTGCCCGGTATGAATTAACCGGAAAGAAATTTTATTCGATTTAGTTTTAATAGCGTGAATTAGGGCCGCTATTTTTACAAAGTTAGGCCTTGCGCCGGCAATTAGATCGATTTTCATAATTTGTAATCTGTAAAAACAAATCTAATGGAAATTATAGTATTTGGGTTTAACCAGGTTACTTATATTTGAGTAAGTGAATATTCGGGCAAATTTGAAAGAAAGATTTAAATTACTACATTCATTAATGGTTATTTTATACTTCCTTTAAATTAAATTCATAGTTTTACAACAAACAAATAAAGCCTTTGAATTTACCAGCTAAAAAGAAAATTTTAGTCGTTGCAGAATCCATTGACGTGGAAGATAGTAGCGGCACCAAAGGGCGGGTTGCTTTAATTAAAAATTTACATAAAATTGGGTTTGATGTACGGGTGTACCATTACACCCGAAAGGAAATTCAGTTACCCGGAATAAGCTGTATGGCCATTAAGGAAAAAAGATGGAGTGCCCTATTTTTCCTGAGTCGGCTAGAAAGATATATACGCTTTCTTTTTAAAATATCCCTGAGTAAACCCCTGGAAAAAGTATTCGGTTTTTCCTTCACGCTTTTTAATGACCGAAACAGTATAATTACTGCTTTGCGAAAAATTGAAGATTTTAAACCCGATCTGGTGTTAACACTTAGCCAGGGTGGCCGTTTCAGGCCGCATCATGCCTTGCTTAAAATGCCCGAACTGCATAATAAATGGATGGCTTATATTCATGATCCGTATCCTATGCATTTGTATCCACGACCTTATGCCTGGGTAGAAGCCGGATATTATAAAAAATGGAGGTTTATGAAGGAGGTCTCAGAAAAGGCTACTTTTACAGCTTTCCCGAGTAAATTATTAATGGAATGGATGGGAAGTTATTTTACCGGTTATCTAGAAAAAGGTTTGGTGATTCCACATCAAATTAGTTCAGGTGAAATTTCTGAATCTATAATTCCGGATTATTTTGACTCCAAAAAATTCAATATTCTTCATGCAGGGCATTTGCTTTGGGGAAGAGATCCGGAAGGATTAATTAATGGATTTTTGAAATTTTTAAAAATGAATCCTGAAGCCGAAAATGAGAGCCAACTTTTGTTTCTTGGAGGGCAAAATCACTATTCTTCCTACCTTTCTGAATGGGAGGCTAAGACACCTCAATTTTATGTGAGTGAGGAGTATGTTCCGTTTAAGCAGGTGCAGACACTTCAGAAGCTTTGTGCTGTTAATGTAATTTTAGAAGCAAAATCAGAGATAAGTCCATTTTTACCAGGTAAGTTTCCACATTGTGTGCTTGCAGATAAACCAATCTTATTATTAGGGCCTTATTATAGTGAATCCAGGAGATTATTGGGAGAGGATTATTTATATTGGGCTGAAATTGATAATGTTTATAAAATTGAACTTCACCTGAAAAGTCTATTTAAACAATGGAAATCAGATTCATCTAAATTAAAACTAAATAGGCCGGATTTGGTGGAATATCTTTCTGTGAATTATTTAGCTGAAACCATGAATAAAATATTTGAATAACATGAAAATACTTATGGTTTCGGTTTTTTCCAATCATTTTTTTAATTGGGTGCTTCAACTCAAAGAATCTGGGCATGAGGTTTATTGGTTTGATGTAAATGACGCTAATACATACGTGAGAAGAATAGATTTTGTTCGTCAAACAGTGAAATGGAAAAGGAAATTTGAATACCCGGGAAGGCACTGGATTAAGAATAATATTTCTTCACTGAATGCATTTATTGAGAAATTTAACCAGAGGGAATTTATAGATGTTTTTCAAAAAAAATTTGATGAAATCCAACCAGATATGGTTCACAGTTTTGAAATGCAAACTGCGTGTGTTCCGATTTTGAAAATAATGAATAATCATCCAGATATTAAGTGGGTTTATTCTCCTTGGGGCACCGATTTATATTATTATCAAAATGAACCTGAAAAATTAATAGGAATTAAAATGACTTTTAAGCGGCTTGATTATATGTTTTCGGACTGTAATCGTGATTTTTTGATTGCAAAAAAGCATGGGTTTAAAGGCGGATATCTAGGAACTTTTCCCGGAGGTGGAGGCTATGATTTGAAAGAAGCAAATTCCTTAGTGTATGAATTTAAATATAGGAGGACAATATTAATAAAAGGATATCAACAAAAATTTGGAAGATGTAATAATGTTCTAGAAGCTTTATTAGAAATTGAGGATGAATTAAAATGTTTTGAAATTATTGTGTTTGGTGCTACTGATGAGGTATATGAATTTGTAGACCATCCCAGATTTAGTGGACTTAAAAATTTAATATTAAAAGGAAAAATTGGACGAGGTGAAGTTTTAGAATTAATGGGAAAATCTTCAATTTATATTGGGAATAGTATTTCTGACGGAATGCCAAACACACTTTTGGAGGCTATAGTTATGGAAGCCTTTCCTATTCAATCAAATCCCGGAGGTGCTACTGCAGAAATTATTGAACATGGTAAAAATGGATTTTTAATTGAAAATCCGGAAGATATTGAGGAGATAGCATTGTTAATTAAACAAGCAATTCAAAATCCTGAATTATTAAGATCGGGAATTGCATATAATACTGCAAATGTTAAACCAACATTGGAAAGAAGTTTTGTGAAGGATAAAGTTTTAGAGAAATATGAATTTAGAGATGATAAAATTTAAGTTTTTTTAAAACAAAAATTTTAATAATCTAAAAGTTACACAATCATTTCTTTAATTAGGTTCTTCAGTTAAAGGTTTATGGGTAAATTATTAATTTTATTATCAAAATAAGCCTAAACAAAATTTATCGGAAATTAATAAGCATGGTAAAAATGGGCTCGTGATTAAAAATCCTTAAAAAGTTAAAGAAATTACAACATTTATCAAATGAGTAATAAAGATTACGATTTATTGAAATTTGTAAATGATTATAATACCCGGTATAATTAATTGCTCGGGGATAATAATCTATTTTGATCAAATTTAAAATTTTGATTGAAAATAATCAATCTTTCGCAATAGTTACGCTAACTTAATAAAACTATTCAAATGATTTCACTTTTACTATACCGAGAAAATTAAAGATTAAAAAATGTGAAAAAATTGAGACTTTAACTTCAGTGTGCTGACCTTTACTCTTGCGGAAAAAAGTTACTTTGAAAAAAAACAACTTCAAATTAACTTTAATAAATTCAGTTCGCAAACTATATCTCAGACTTGAAAATGATATATTTACTTTTTACTCGGATGCTTCGTAATTAGTTAAATATATCGGTTGCCAGAAAAATCATGGGTATTCCAATGAAAAGTGATAGTTTAGAGACCAATTAACAAACTAACTATACCGACAAGTGTAAATCTCTAATCCCTGTCTTTTGGGTTAGACCGTTACCAAACATAAAATGAAGAAAATTTTCAGTTGCGAAATAGAATATGTTAATTCACCTCATCTAAACCAAATATATTTAGGTTTTGAGATGTTAAGAACACAAGGGATTATAAATTTAAAATATAAAAAGGGTTCAGGAGATCCTTTAAAACCATTAGTCAAAGTCATAATTAACAAAAAATATACGGTTATATATGATACATTAGATGGCTTAAATTGGATCGAAGGAAATTTAGATGAGAACATCTCTTTTTACTCTAATATAAAAGCAGATTATTATTTCAAAAGAAGTTATTTAAGCATATTAAAATCTAAAAATCAAAATTTAAAAATATATCCATTAGGGTTCAACTATTATATAGATCACAAATTAATTTTTAACGATTCTATAAAAAATATTGTAAAAAACTCAAGCCTTTATAAGATTTTAAAACCTAGTGAACCAATACTGAATTCAAATTATTTTGAGAAACCAATTAAGAAAAATAAAGACAACCAGATAATTTTTTTTACACGATTATAGAATCCTGATAATGAGGTCGATATAAATAAAAAATTAGAGCTTGAATCTATCAATAATTCTAGAATAAATGTTTTGAAAATTTGTAGGGAAGAATTCGGGAATATTTTTTTAGGTGGATTAATAGATAATGAATATTCTAGAAGAATCGCTCCTGAATATATTTCTCATCCAGATCAAACAAAAAAACTTAACTATCTTAATAATGTAAAAAATTCGAATATTTGTCTGGCTACAAAAGGCTTACATAAATCTTCTGCTTGGAAATTTGGAGAATATATAGCTTGTTCCAAGGCAATAATATCAGAGCCTATAGAATATTCAGTTACAGGAGAATTTACTCCGGAACACAATTATTTGGAATTCAGCAATGATAACCAACTTATTGATAATATCAATTTGCTCTTAAATGACAATTTATTGATTAACAAAATAATGAAAAATAATTATGATTATTATAATGAATTTTTACGCCCTGATAAATTAATTTTAAATAGTTTACTTAAAATCGTTTAAAAAATTTGATGATAATATACAAAATTGATCAGGTTGATTAATATTCAAATACTTTTCGTTTTTTTTAATAATCCGATATGAAAATAGAAAGCCTTAAACCGTATACATTCTCTGAAATATTTCAATTGGCGAAATTATCTATTGGGAGAAGATTAGTAAAAAGCGTGCCAGAGGAGCTAAAAAGCATGAATTACTTTTTAGGTTTTCTAAATTATAAAGGAGTAATACCCCAAATAGTTAAAGACTCAATATTTTTTGAATATAATATCAATAATACCCCATTCTATATCTATTTGAAAACTAAATCATCTGACATTGACGTGTTTAATCAAATTATTTTAAATAATGAATACAAATCGGTAGTTAAAATCATTAATAAGTATAATATACCTTGCACTACAATGTTGGATGCTGGCGCGAATATAGGATTGGCAAGTATTTATTTTAAATCACAATTCCCAAAATTGAATATTATTGCTTTAGAACCTTCCGTTACTACGTTTAAAAGATTAGAAAGAAATATTAATAAACTTGAAGGGATACGGGGATTAAAGAAGGGTATTTGGAGTCATAGTACATATTTGTCAGCCGACACTTCCTTTAGAGATGGTCGAGATTGGGCTTTTAAATTAATTGAAACTTCACAAAAAGTAAATGACACTTTTGAGGTAGTTTCAATTTTTGATGTAATTAGTGAATTTAAACTTGATCATATTGATGTTTTAAAAATTGATATTGAAGGTGGTGAAGAATCGGTATTTAGTGTAGAATCAAATATTGATTGGCTTAAAAAAGTAAGATTAATAGCTATTGAAATTCATGATGAATTTAATTGTAGGGATCATATAGAAAATATGCTTTTAAAATTTGGTTTTATACTTTCTTATTCGGGAGAATTGACAATTGGAATTAATAAAAATTTATTGACTGAAGTTTTACCAATTTCTAAATAACGAAAGGACAACATTGTATATAGTTTAAAGCAGTTAAACACCAATTCTAAAGTTTTCGGCTCTTAGTCAAGCTCGTCTCAGACGACAGAAAACTGTTTTAAAACTACCACAAACCATAAACTAATCGTTATATAAAGCCTAATCTTGAGAGAGATTTTATGCTGTTACAATTTTAACGAAATATGAACTAATTGAACAAAACCTTTAAATTCTGATTAGATGAAAATACTAATGGTCTCCATGTTTATTAATCATTTTTTTAATTGGGTGTTGCAATTAGAAGAATCTGGACATGAGGTTTATTGGATAGATGTTTCTGGCAGGAATTCGTACGTAAAGAGAATTGATTTTGTGCATCAAACCGCAATATGGAAAAGGAAATTTGAATATCCTGGAAGGCATTGGATTAAAAAGAATTTATCTCCGCTGGATTTATTTATTGAAAAATATAACAAAAAAGAGTTTACAGAGGTTTTTCAACAAAAGTTGAAAGAGATTCAACCTGATATAGTACACAGTTTTGAATTGCACTCCTCTTGTATACCCATTTTAGAAATTATGAATAAACATCCTAAGATCAAATGGATATATTCATGTTGGGGGAATGACTTATTTTATTACCAAAATGATCAGGAGAAGTTAATAGGGATAAAGGCAGTTTTGAACCGCATCGACTATATATTTACAGATTGTAAAAGGGATTCCTTTATTGCGAAAAAACATGGTTTTAAAAGTGAAAATTTAGGAACTTTTCCTACTGGTGGTGGATATGAATTAGAACATTTTAAATCTCAAATTAAAGAATTTAAGTCAAGGAATGTTATTTTGATCAAAGGCTATCATCATATTTTTGGAAGAGGGAACTATGTTCTAGATGCTTTGTTAGAAATTAAAGAAGAAATTAAAGATTTTAATATTGTTGTATTTGGTGCTCATCCAAAACTTTTAAAATTTGTAGATAATCCACAATTTCAAAGCATGAAAAACCTAACAATAAAAGGAAGCATGGCAAGAGGAGAAATTTTAGAGTTAATGGGACAATCTCTAATTTATATCGGGAATAGTATTTCGGATGGTATGCCTAACACACTTTTGGAAGCTATAATTATGGAATCCTTTCCCATACAATCTAATCCCGGAGGTGCTACTGCAGAAATTATTGAGCATGGTAAAAATGGTTTCTTAATAGAAAATCCGGAAGATATTAAGGAGATAGCATTATTGATTAAACAGGCAATTAAAGATCCTGAATTATTAAGGTCGGGAATTGCATATAATACGGCTAAAATTAGGCCTATGCTGGAAAGATATTATATTAAAGATCAAGTTTTAAAGAAATATAAATTGATTGAACAGAACCTTTAAATTTTGATTAAATGAAAATATTAATGGTCTCCATGTTTTCGAATCATTTCTTTAGATGGACTGAGCAATTAAGTGAATCTGGGCATGAAGTTTATTGGCTGGATGTATTTGACTCTAACACGAGGGTGAATAAAATAGATTTCGTACATCAAATTATAGGATGGAGAAATAAAGTTGATTATCCAGGTAGGTACTGGATTAAAAACCACTTACCGGGGGTAAACAAGTTTGTGAATAAATTTAATCAAAGAAAACTAGAAGAAATAGTAGAGAAAAAGATCCAGGAAATTAGACCAGATGTGGTTCAGAGCTTTGTGCTTTTTTCTGCAGCTTATCCAATTATTTCCGTCATGGAGAAATATCCCGAGATAAAATGGATTTATTCTGCTTGGGGGAATGATCTTTATTATATGCAGCAAATAGCTGAGGAGCTAAAGAAAATAAAAGCTAGTTTACCTTTATTTGATTATATGTTTGCAGATTGTAAAAGAGATAGGGAATTGGGAGCAGAGCTTGGCTTCAAGGGGGAGTATTTGGGAACATTTCCTGGCGGAGGGGGGTATGAGAGTTCAAAGTGGAAAGATTCTATGGTTACCTTTGAAAATCGTAAAATAATTTTAATAAAAGGTTATGAAGGAATGCTTGGGAGAGCAAGTTTTGTAGTTAAAGCAATAAGTGAAATAAAGGACGATCTTAACTCTTATGAAATTGTAATTTTCGGGTGTAATGCAGAATTAAAACCTTATTTAGAAGAAAAGAGACTTATGGAATGGGATAATGTTCAAGTTTTAGAACAAATTCCACATTCAGAAGTTATGAAATTAATGGGCTCTGCTTTATTATATATAGGCAACTGTATTTCAGATGGTATGCCAAATACCTTATTGGAAGCAATTGTTATGGGAGCTTTTCCAATTCAGTCCAATCCGGGTGGTGCATCAGCAGAGATCATTGATCATGAGATTAATGGTTTTCTGATCGAAGATCCCGAAAATAGCCAAGAGATCCAGTCACTTATCCAAAAAGCCTTGAGAGATCGTTATTTTATGGAAAGCGCTACTGCTTATAATTGTGAGCATATCCTCCCTCAGTTAGAAAGGGAATATATAACCGGTCAGGTTCTTGCAAAGTATGGTCAGGTAGAATCAGAATTAAATAAATAAATTGTTAAGTATTATATACCCATATCGCAATAGGAATTTAAACCATGTTCAAAATTCCTTAGATTCATTAAGAGATCAATCCCGCAAGGATTTTGAAGTTTTCTTTGTGGATTATGGTTCCGATCTGGAGCTTTCTAAAGAGGTTAAGGATTTATGTAAAAAATATTCTTTTATAAATTACAAATATTATTCAGTTCAAGACCAACCTTGGAATAAGAGTAGGGCACTAAACTCTGTAATAAAAGACTTAAACAAGGGGTTTTGTTTTGTTTCCGATGTTGATATGATCTTTGATCCTAATTTCGTAAAAAAAGCAATTCAGCTTCAGGAACCCGATAAAAGTGTTTATTTCCAGGTTGGCTTTTTAAGCCCTCAGGATAAAGCCAAGGATATAAAATTTCAGGAATTTCAGAAATACAGGAAAAGTACTGATGAGGCAACAGGTTTAAGCATGTTTCCCGTAGAAGTACTACATAATTTAAGAGGCTTTGATGAATTCTACCATTTCTGGGGCGCTGAGGATACGGATATTCATGAACGCATCAAAAATGCTGGTTGCCAATTGGAATTTTACACCGAGGAGATAATGATGTTACATCAATGGCATCCATCATACAGGAGCAAAGAAAGTGCAGAATTAACTTCTGATTTGCAGTTGGGCGGAATAGTGGCTCTTAATCATCAACATTTGAAATCTGTAATGTGCAATAAAACTACAATGGTTAATCCCAATCACTGGGGAGAGATAATGTCAGACACTCAATTTGAGGAACTTCAGCAAGCTCAGGTTGATCTTGAGCTAACAAATGAAAAATGCGCTATAGATGATTTGTTATATGGTCAGTTACCCTTAATGAATAATAGAGTTTTTAAGATTAGAATAAACCAATCTTCGGTCCCTAATTCCTTGAGATATAAGACAAAAAAACTCCTTAATAAAAAAATATTGCTTTATTATAGCCTTAAGGAGGTAAATGATCTGCTATTGTTGCATCTTATCTCTTTTTACCGGGATCGTTCATATTATTATAAAGTAATTGATTCGGGAAAAATTATTGAATTTGCGATAAAATTTTAAATGAAAAAGTTAATTATTTTTATAAATAATAAGTTAAGAAAACTTTTGCACAGGCGGAAGATGGCAAAACAGGTTAAGTCCACCAGGCAGTTAAGAAGGGAAAAGCAAACTGATTATGTACGTTGGAACAAACCTGATCAATTATTTGAAGACTGGGATGAACGTACCAGTATACTAGCTTCTATGGTTGGATCTGGTTCAATTGTAATTGAATTCGGTGCTGGTAATATGGCATTAAAGAGCTTATTACCCCAAGGTTGCAGCTATACTCCTTCGGATATCGTAAAAAGAAATCCGGATTTTCTGAAATGTGATCTTAATGAAGAAATTCCATTTGATCTTTCTATCTATGATACTGCTGTTTTAAGTGGAGTATTGGAATACGTATATGATATAGATAGTGTTTTTAAACAATTCCCTGGAAAAATGAAAAACGTTGTATTATCCTATTCGTGTGAAGATTTTTCAAATGCTAATCGGCTTGAAAATGGCTGGTTAAGCGACTATTCCAAGAAAGAGTTGGAAGATATTTTTAAAAAAAACAACTATCAAATAATTGAATATAAGGAATGGAGAAACCAGTCTTTATTTAGTTTAAGGAATACTTTGATGAAGTGAAAAAAGTTAGAAAATAGAGGAAAGAAAAGAGACAAGAATCAAGAGCTATAAAACAAGAATAAAAGAAGTTAGAAAATAGAATCCCGAATTTTCGGGAGAGGAAAGAGGAGAGTGGAAAGTATTTGCACCTACGCTTAGGCTTCGGAGGATAGAAACGGAAATCGGAAAACGTGTTTAAATGAAAAGAAACCAACAACAATCTAAATTATACCAATCTTTTTGTGAAGCAGAAGGGAGTCAGCATATTGCCAGTAAATACGCAATTGGGAAAATTAATGGGTTGGTGGATAAATTCCGGGTAAAAAGAATTCTGGAGGTTGGGTTGGGAATAGGTAGTATATCCGGGATTTTATTGGCACTGAACAGGAACAAAACGAAACTTGATTACTCCGGAACTGAAACCAACGACTTTTGTTTAAAAGCGCTGCCTATAAATTTAAAGGAAAATTATAATCGACTGAAGATATATTCGGATTTAACCGAAATATCTAACGATAAAAAATATGATCTTATCATTATTGACGGGAAGGATCACAACCTTCAGGCAATTAAAGGGTTGATTTCTGATAATGGCATACTAGCCATAGAGGGAGACAGGATACCGCAACAGGATTCGATTCAGGAACTTTTCCCTGTTCATAAATATGTTCATTGCATAAGTTTGAAGAAAAACAAAAGTTACAGTCCTTTCCCAGCGACTCATTGGCAGGGAGGTTTAAAGATCATCTTAATAAATCCAACCGGTTTTCAGAAATTATGGTGGGTGCGGGAGAAAATTTACACTAAATTGAAGTATTGGTTGGTTCGTTGATATGATGATATCTGCTATAATGTTTTGATGTCGTGATGAAGTAAGAAAATAAAAAATAGAGGAAAGATAAGAGACAAGAATCAGGAAACAATATTCAAGACTATTATAATTCTGTATTGGGTACATATTGATATTAGTAATGCAAAAAGGAACTTATTAGGAGTCTAGCATAAAATCAATGGTGAGTATCTGCAGAAAAATCTTGATGAATTTGTATTCAACTTAATAGAAGATTTTTTAAGTTAATTTTTGTTTGGCTTGTGTAAGCAAGTGTTTATCCTTTCTGGCAAACGGACGAATAATCAATTAGGCAATTAGAGAATATATATTACAAGAAGAAAATAGTTAAACTTTTATAAAGAAGAATTTAAAATCGCATTGGTTAATTCCTTGCCAATTATAGTTGCCTATGAAAAAATCAAATAAGAAGATAATAAATCGCATCATAAATAGGATTTATAAACATTTGCCTAGCAATGTTTTTAGATTGTTTTTAATGAATTTAAGCACAAAACTGATTCAAGAAAACAACAAAATTGAATATGATAAAATAGAAGGTTTATATTGGTTAAAAAGTGAAAAAACATATCTTTTTGCAGTAGATATTCCTTACTTTGACTTTAATAAAGAAAAGATAGATGCAACTTATGCGGAGATTTTTTGCACTTATTATCAACCGGAGGAAGGTGATGTGATTTTAGATGTGGGTGCAGGAATTGGAACAGAGTTGAATTATTTCATGGATAAAATTAAAGCTGAAGGCAATTTTTATGGAATTGAAGCGAGTCCTATGTGTTTTAGAAAATTGGAATTACTTAAAAAGAAGAATGCTTATAAAAATTGTTTAAACCATAATATTGCCATTTCGGGAAGAAACGGGAAAATATGGATGGAAGAACAAGATAATTATCTAATAAGCCAGATCAACGATCAATCAAAAGGAGTGGAAATATGTAGTTATACTTTGGATAATTTTGTTAAGGAAAATGAAATTTCAAAGATTAACTTTTTAAAAGTAAATATTGAGGGAGCCGAATATGAAATGGTTGATGGAATGCAGGAATCAATAAAAATTATTGAAAACCTTGCCATTTCGTGTCATGATTTTCTTTCAAATAGCGAAGAGGAGAAAATAAAGAATAAAATAGTAAATTTTCTCCTGAAAAACAATTTCGAAATTTATTCCAGGGAAACCGGAAATAAAGTGTTGGACAGTTGGATCTACGGAAAAAAAATAATGAAAAAATAAAAAAGGGGACAGTAGATTAACACGGCCAAGCCCCGCAAGGACGCACAGAAAAAAGAAAACATGTTAATACTCGCAGAAATAGGTCAAGCATATGAAAGCCCCCTAGCCCCCTAAGGGTGAGCTATAATTTTTATTTAAAATCATTATGAACATTATTGCTGAAATAGGTCAGGCACACGAGGGAAGTATTGAATTAGCTCACTCATACATTGAAGCCCTTGCAAAAACAGGGGTGGATGCGGTGAAGTTCCAGGTACATATTGCCGTGGCTGAGAGCAGTATTCACGAGCCATTTCGGGTGAAATTAGCAACGCAGGACAAAACACGTTTCGATTACTGGAAGCGGATGGAATTCACTTTGCAAGAATGGAAAGAGTTAAAAAAGCACTGTGATGAGGCAGGGCTGGAATTTTTGGCCTCGCCATTCAGCAACGCGGCGGTAGATCTTTTGGAAGAGGTGGGAGTTAAGCGATATAAAATTGGTTCCGGGGAAGTGAATAATTTTTTGTTGCTGGAAAAAATAGCCTGCACCGGAAAACCGGTGATCCTGTCTTCGGGAATGAGTTCGTTTGAGGAACTGGACCACACCGTGGCCTTGTTAAAGAAAAGAAAGATGAAAATTTCAATACTGCAATGTACCACGGCTTATCCCACGCAGCCGGAGAATTACGGGTTGAACGTGATCGGGGAATTAAAGGAACGGTATGGAGTTCCGGTAGGATATTCAGATCATTCTGCTAAAATAGAAACCTGTATTGCCGTTGCCGCGCTGGGAGCAGAAATCCTGGAATTTCACACAGTTTTTAGTCGTAACAGTTTAGGTCCGGATGCAAGCTCTTCCCTGGAAATGGAGGAAATAACTCAATTGGTGAAAGCTGTAAGGAACATAGAAACTTCTTTTCAACATCCGGTTGATAAGAGCGATAATTCCAATTTTACCGAATTGAAAAATATTTTCGAAAAGTCACTGGCGGTAAATAAGGATTTGAAAGCCGGGCACGTGTTGAGGTTTGAAGATTTGGAAGCTAAGAAGCCTAAAGGTTTTGGGATGGAGGCTTCCAGGTTTGAGGAAGTGATTGGCAGAAGGTTGAACAGGGATTTGAAGCAGTGGGAGTTTTTAAGCCTCCCTCCATCCGAAAAAGGGGGAGAATCATGATTATAACTTCTTGGTGTGGCAACGTCATTACTAAGGAGTTTTTTTAGCGACTGAAGCAATCTCATGTGGGTGGCAGGTGACATCATGATGGTTACTTCTATTCATGAGTTTGCCACGCTTCGCTCGCAATGATCTTTACAAAGGAATTATTCAATGACAAAAAAAATAAAAATAACTTAAAACATAAAAATGGATAAAGTCAGGGTATTTTTTAATTCTACTTTGCCACATTTTAGCCAAATGATAACAGGCCTGGAATATCTTAGGGACCACAATAAAATTGAGTTGAGGTACAAATTGGAATTGTATCATTATCCTGTTCACATTTTTAGAATAGATTACAATGGTTT